>Ga0233433_10003486_pt1 | contig 12666 bp, 8 predicted proteins | sample SI_122_August201_5_FD_179868 | JGI IMG/M metagenome (GOLD analysis project Ga0233433, IMG submission 179868) | Seawater microbial communities from Saanich Inlet, British Columbia, Canada - SI_122_August2016_100_MG | ecosystem: Environmental > Aquatic > Marine > Inlet | place: Canada: British... | reverse complement strand
GAACTGCTCCAAATCCAAACGGATGCAAACCAAGGAATGAGCTACAAGGCGACCCTACTTTACTTCAATTGGTTGAAGGATCGAATTGCGAACAATGTCCCGATGGACCGGATCGTGCGCGAATTGCTTACCTCGACGGGCGGGACCTTCGTGAACCCATCGACCAACTATTACCAAGTCGAACGCGATGGCTTGAAGATCACGGAAAACGTGGCCCAAGTATTCATGGGCATGCGCATCCAGTGCGCCCAATGTCATAACCACCCATTCGACCAGTGGACCCAAGACGACTACTACTCCTTCTCTTCTTTCTTCAGCCAGATTGGCCGCAAGCGAGCCGCCGACCCTCGGGAATCGATCATCTACAACCGCAAGAGCGGCGAAATCAATCACCCCGTCCACAAAAAACCCTTGCCTCCCAAGTTCCTCGGTGGCGAAGCCCCGGAAATCGCGCGAGGGACTGATAGACGAGCCGTAATGGCCGAGTGGCTTGCTTCCCCGGAGAATCCCTTCTTTGCCCGCAATCTTGCAAACATCGTCTGGGCCCATTTCTTCGGGCAAGGAATCATCGAACCGGTCGACGACGTAAGGGTATCCAATCCCCCTTCCAACCCTCAATTGCTGGACGAACTGGCCAAGCGCTTCACCGAATACAACTACGACTTCAAGAAACTCGTTCGGGACGTTTGCAATTCAAGAACTTATCAGTTGTCCAGTGCCACCACCGAATCGAACAAGGACGATCTGCGTAACTTCGCGCGGTCGCATTTGAGAAGATTACGGGCGGAAGTCTTGCTTGACGCAATTTCTCAAGTCACCGAGACAAAGAACAAATTTCAAGGTCTGCCCCTCGGGGCCAAGGCCATCCAGATCGCGGATGGAAAGGTGAGCAATTACTTCCTCACTACCTTCGGGCGAGCAACCCGCGAAACAGTGTGTTCCTGCGAGGTGGTAATGGAACCAAGCCTGTCTCAGGCACTCCATTTGCTAAACGGGGATGCCACCAACAACCGAATCAAGCAGGGCAAGGTTGTGGCAAGTTTTCTCAAGGAAGGGAAAAAACCGGAGGTAGTCATAGATGAACTCTATGCCCGTTGCTATTCGCGCAAACCCCGAGAAAAGGAAAAGGCGAATCTCCTCGCTTCCCTTGTCGGAAGCGAATCTCCTATCGAACCGTTAGAAGACGTCTTTTGGGCCCTTCTTAACTCCAAGGAATTCATCTTCAACCACTGAGCGGGGCATCGCCCTTCCCAAGCCGATCGAATCCATGATTTCAGCGTTAAGCAAATCCGTCGCAATCAGCCTGCCCTTCCTTGCTTCTTCGCTTTTAGCGAGCTCGGAAAAACCAAACTTCCAAGACGACCTCCTTCCGCTATTCGAGGAATCCTGCAATTCCTGCCACAACCCGGACAAGGCCAAGGGCGGACTCGATCTCACCAGCATGAACGGAATTCTGGCAGGTGGGAGTTCAGGAGACGTCGCCCTGCCAGGGGAGTCTTCCAACAGCTTGCTTTACCTCTTGGCGGCTCGGTTGAAGGAACCGCACATGCCCCCGAAAGGAGATAAAATTGCGGAGACGAAACTTGCCTTGATCAAACTTTGGATCGACCAAGGATTACTACCCACTGCCTCCGGAAAACCAATGGTGAAGAAGAAATCTTCGGTCAACTTGGCTCTTGGTTCCGTTTCATCAGGCAAACCGGAAGGACCACCTCCCATGCCCGAGTACTTGTCACTCGAGCCAAGCGTGGTATCCAAAAGAGCCTTTGCTCCTTCCGCCATGGCGACCGCTCCCTGGTCGCCCGTCGTGGCGGTCGCCGGACAAAAGCAGGTCTTGCTTTATCATACCGAAACCCTGCGCCTGCTTGGCATACTTCCCTACCCCGAAGGCTTTGTCGAATCCTTGACCTTTAGCCGAAACGGAAGGATCGTCCTCGCGAGCGGCGGAAGGGGTGGAAAAAGTGGAAAGGTAGCCGGATGGGACCTGAAATCAGGGAAGCGCATACTGACCTTTGGTGAGGAATACGACACGATCCTCACTGCGGATCTTTCGGCCGATCAATCCCTCATCGCAATCGGCGGTCCATCGAAAGTGGTCAAAGTTTTCGATTTGGCCAGCGGAGAAATCCTTTACCAAATCAAGAAGCATTCCGAATGGGTAACCCAAGTCCAATTCTCCCCGGACGGAGTCCTTTTGGCAACCGGTGACCGAAACGGCGGATTGCACGTTTGGGAAGCCCGCACGGGCAATGCGTTCTATACCCTTGATGGACACAAGAAAGCCATCACCGACCTAAGTTGGCGGGCGGACTCGAACGTTTTGCTCTCGGCTTCGGAGGATGCTTCCGTTCGGATTTGGGAAATGATCAACGGCAAGCAAGCCAAAACATGGAATGCACATGGAATTGGAACACTCTCCGCGCACTATGACCAAAAAGGCAAAATCACCACCGCCGGACGAGACAAGACAGTCAAGTATTGGGACGGGGACGGCAAGGCCCTGAAAACCTTGGGTAGTTTTACCGAAATCGCCATGGAAACAAGGTTGAGCCATGATGGCTCCCGGATCATAGCAGGAGATTGGTCGGGTGAAATTTCCGTTTGGCAGACCAGCGACGGAAAAAAAATTGGTTCATTGGGGGGCAATCCACCATCACTTTCCACCCGTTTGGCCCAAGCCAAAACCGAAAAGGAAGACAGGCAAAAGGCATTGGGCTCAGCGCAAAGCAAGCACGCTCCACTTGCCCAAGCCGAAAGCCTTGCCCAAAAAAACGAGGATGCGGCTTTGACCAAAAACAAAATCAGTGAGACGGCCCTTGCAGGCACCGCGGCAAAGATGCAGCAGACTTTGGCCTCTTTGCAACAGGCTCAAAAAGAAGAACAAGCAAAATTGGCTGATCAAACGAACAAGCAAAAAGACAAGGACTCCAAGACCCAAGCTCTCGGGCAAGCCAAACAAAGTCACCTGTCCCATTCCAATTCCCATAACGATTGGAAAAACCGCGCAAATTTCCGCTCCGATCAGGTAAGCTCCCTGCACGAAGCGCATCGCAAGTCCGAGGAAGCAAAAGAACGCAACAAGGATGACGCCGGGTTCCAGGATGCCCTTGCCAAGCAAAGGGAAGCCTTGACCGCAATGGAGAAGGCTTTTGCCCAAGCCAGAGATTCTTCAGCCCGCCACAAGGCGGAAATGGACAAGTTCGCAAAACTTGTCGAAACCAATACCCAAAGCCTGAACGCGACTACCCAAGCCCTCGCTGCCGCCAGCCAAGCCCTTGACCAGGCTAAAGTAAAATCGCAAGCCAGCGACAAGGCTCACAAGGAAGCAACCGCTCTTCATAGTCAGGCCAAGGCAAATCATGATCAAGCCCAAACCACTTTGGTCGCGTCCCGGAAAACATTGGCCGCGGCACGGGAAGCTTTGAAAGGCCCGACCGCCGAGCTCGAAAAGGCAAAAGGAAACTTAGCCACATCAACCAAGGGCGTTTCACGCTGGCAGGCCGAACTAGTCAATGTCGAACGCCATGTCGAGCTCAACAACCTACGGGGCCTCGAATCGGAAATGGGTGAATTGAAGAATTTGCTCACCGAAGCGGAAGGCTTCAGGCATTCGGCCATGCAAGCCGTGCAGTCGGCAACCGAATCCCTCCGTCTTGTTCCCGAAAAAATCGCCCAGGCCGAAAAATCGGTCCAAGACAAGCAATCCACGGTTCGAAACTTGAAAACCTCCAAGGGCGTGATCGTTCAGGCCAAGGACAAGAAAACGGCCTTCATCAAGAATGTCGATCAGTTGGCGGTTCTGGCCAAGAAAGAAGCCGATGCCAAGCAAGACAACTCCGTCCTTGCTCAGGCTAATTCAAAACTTCAGGAAACCATCGCTCTCCTCAAACAGGATCTCGCCATTACGGAAAACCAAATTGCATCCAAGCAACAGGAGGTCACGACAGCCGAACAAGCCGTAACCGAAGCAAGAAAAGCCGTCGAAGCGGCAACGAAACTCCGCGAAAGCACGCCCAAGGTTCTCGCTGAAAAAGAGAGAGCCTTGGTCGAGGCCAAGAAAAAACACGAAGAGAACAAGATTGCCTTCGACAGCTTCAAGAAAAAGGTGGATCAGCAATCCGCCTTGACGCAGGCCCTGCTTAAGAAATATTTGGACGCCTTGCCCAAATAAGAGGCTTTAATTGAGGCGACCGAGTAGTTTGTTCATCTCAAGTCCCAAGATGCTTCCTGGGCCAAGGTCGAGAACTTTTCGCTTTTTGAGAAACTCGATCGCATCCATTGCCCTGTCGCGTTGGTCTGCCTCGACTAGAGCGCGGACATAGGGTCTAATAAGCCCGTAGAACAATTCCCCCCCCGCTGTTTTCTCAAAATCCTTGACCATCCTCTCGTAGCTCTTCTGTGCTTCCGTCCATTTTTCACCCTCGACCTTCGCCATTAACTGCTCTGCCCCTTCGGCAATCGCAAGGTCGAATCTTCCCGATCGATTCTGCCTGACAATTAGGGTCCTTATCTTTTCGGCCTCCCTCGGGTTGCCCATCTTGTCGTAAACTTCAGCCAATTTTTTCTGACCCTCGATTTTCAAATCCACCGTATTGGAAAAGGCCTTGAGCCACTTGACCCAGAAATTTTTCTTTTCCCTCAGATCCTTTTCGTCGCTTTGCACCCACTCCGCTTCTTTTTTCCAAACATCGACGTAGGTCGGGTGCAAGGTTCGGGCCCGAACAAGGGACTCCCGATAGAACGGAGCATCCCGGTTGACCAACGCCCAGGCAAAATAATCAACCGCCTTTGCTCGGAACCCGCTCAAATTTTTTTCTCCCCGAGCCAGAGCATCCAGTTCGTCATCGGTTATCGGCTTCCACAACTGAGGATCGATCGCATTGCCAACCGGATAATTTTGATTCTCGTAACGCCCGCAATCCGTTTCCCAGCGACCCGGACTCTTCAAGAAACCAAACCAGGCATGACCGCCGCCACTACCCTGCCCCACGAAGGTCAAGGTAGGAATTCCCTTTGCCTTGCCAACCATAGAACTGAAGTAGGCTTGATCCACGCAAATGCCACCTCTCGAGCGAATGGACTCAAGGGAATATTTTCCATGAGGCCAACTGAAAACCGATGCCCTAAGACGGGGATGATCATACTGGATCGATGAGAAGATCTTGTCGAAACCCGATCGGCGAAAGGATTCCCTTTCTCTCGCCCATTCGAGTTCGCTGGTCGACAGGGGGTGATCGATCACAAACTTAAGTTCAGTCACGGACAATTGACTCGGATCGTATTCGAGCTTGCGCGTGGAATGAGCCTTGACCATATCGCCAAAACGATCGGCCAACGAAGACAGGGAGACAGGAACGTCCTTCTTCGGTACTTGATGGTGTGGCCAATTCCGGGGAAAAGGTTGATCGAATACGACTGCATAGGCCGAGGCAAGCGATGCGTATTTTTTGATTTTGTCGGGATGCGTGGATGCCAGGGAGAGAAAAAGGGCAAGGGCACGCGGTTGATTGTCTTCCGGATGCAGAGCCTTGAGAAAGGTTTTTTGCAGGTCATGGTCCTTGCCTACCGAGACGAAAGCGTTCTTTAGTTCCGATGAAGATGCTCCTTGATCAATCTGCAGAAACAATGCGACCCAACGCCAATGGTCGAACCAATGGAAGAAATCACGGCCTTCCCTCGCCGACCTAAGCTTCTTGTCAGCCCAGGTCAGCCTCAGGTCTTCGAGGAGTTTCCGGGAACCTCTCTTCCACTCTTCTCTTCCGACATGCCCGTCCCACCACTGAGCTATCACTTGAGGACTCCATATAGGTAAACTTCCCGTTCCATTCGAGGTCGCAACGGGTAAAACTGAACTTGTCCCGGCAGTTGGCGGAGCATTCTTTTGCACCCATGTTTCCCTTACATACTGCTGATCCTTTTGCGAAAGAAGGCTCAGTGCAAAGGCAAATTTTCTTGAATCATTTCGTTCGATCGTAACCTTCGTTCCGTCGAAACTAAGCATGCGGGCCTGAATCCTAACTCCGGAGGAGGAAACCCAGGTTCTTTCGGGGAAAGATTGAGCAATACACTGAATGGCAAGAACAAGCAGGAGTAGGAATTTAAGCATATTTTTTAAATTCATAAGTAAACTTTACGAACTATTTGATTCAAAAGCCATTATAATTTCCCGGACAAATCGCAACGAGCCCGCCGGAAGGGACAAGAGGGCATGGATTGCTTATCATCTCAAAGAGGGGAAAAGCAGGAAAAGCGCATGGCAGATCGGAAGGCCGAGACAAGCGACTAGACTACGGCGGAAGGCGCAGTTATTGCGAGCAAGGTAGCTGACAGGCCTTGCTTGGGCCTGATTAAGAAGGTTTTTTTGTCAATCGATGAAACAAATTACAAAGACCAGCCCTTTCGATAATTCCTGCGTACGAACCTCTCGGCTTCCTTGACACTTGGCTTCATTGCGGGACCGTCCCAATCAATCTTTTGACCTGTCCGAACGGCCAAGTTACCCAATAAAACGGTCTCGGTAAACGGACCGGCATGAGCAAAATTGGAAAGAGGATTCCCTCCTCCTTTTATTCCATCGATCCACTCGATGTGATTGGCATCCTGGGTAGAAATGCCCTCCTGCTCGACCCGGGCGACGCTTTGCGGGGTTGATTCCTCGATTTGCTTAACCTCATCGGGGTCGCGGCCGACGATCTTCCACTTGGTTGATCGGCGGTTGAAAACCATGGCTCCCTTGTCACCGACCAAGACTGATTCGTATCCTCGAAGATCCTGTCCGTCGGCGATGTCCCGTGGGGGCATGTTCGCTTGCCCATCCCTCCTGCCGTCATACCAGGTCATCGTTACGGGAGGGTTTGCTCCCCGAGCGGGAAACTGATATTTGATCACCGACCAATTGGGCCCCGAAACCTCGGAATTGCCACCCTGCTCGGCTTCCACTGACAGCGGGTATTTCAAATCCAAAGCCCAGTAAGGCATGTCCATGATATGACAAGCCATGTCGCCGAGGGCACCCGTTCCGTAATCCCACCAACCGCGCCACTTGAAAGGAACATATTTCGAACTGTAAGGAACCTTGGGAGCCGGCCCCAACCAAAGATCCCAGTCCAGACCTTCCGGCATCTTCTCCTTGGGGGGACGCTCGGTCAACCCTTGGGGCCAAATGGGACGGTTTGTCCAAACATGCACTTCCGAAACGCTCCCGACGATACCGGCCCGAACCAGTTCAACAGCTCGACGGATAGGCTCCCCGGAATGCGCCTGGTTGCCCATTTGAGTTACTAGCTTGTTCTTGGCCGCCGCCTCCGTCAGGACACGGGCTTCGTGAATGGAATGGGTCAAGGGCTTTTGACAGTAAATATGCTTACCCAAGTCCATCGCGGCCGTGGCGGCAACGGCATGGATGTGATCGGGAGCGCTTATGGTTACGGCATCAATGTCCTTTTGCTTATCCAGCATTTCCCTAAAGTCGGAATAGACCTTGGCTTTGGAAAAAGCCTTGATGCTTTTCGCGCCCCTTACCGTATCGACGTCACAAAGAGCCACGATATTCGCACCCGCATTCGCGGCACTGGCCACATCGGCCGTTCCCTTGCCCCCTACTCCGATGCCGGCAACATTAATGCGCTCATTGGCTCCCCATACGCGGGATGGCAAGAATTGAAAAGCGAAGGCCGAGGAGGAAGCTCCGATAAATTGTCTGCGTGAAAAGTTTTTCATTACAAGTGTTGATCAAGTCGGTTGGTTGAAAAAGCCGATCTAAGGTTGGGACTCTTGCCTTGGCAACAAAGATATGAGGTTTGGCGGAACTTGACTTTAAGGAGCCAGTTGGAATTAATGTAGAACATGGTCTCAAAGTTCTATGATCGCTCTTTTCTGCGTTCGGCAATTTTTCGGGGAAGTCTTCTCCTACTCCTTGTCAGCCCCGTCATCGGTCAGGACGATAATTCTTCCACGCTCTCCGAACTTGAATTGGCCAAGCGGGACGCGGAGGATTTCGAAAAACTCGCCAAGTTGGTCAAGCCTTCCGTGGTAGTCATCGAAAGCGTGGATCGCTTGGGCAGAGAGGGTGGGCGCGGGACTGGCTTCGTCGTCCGCGGGGACGGCGTCATTGCCACCAACTTCCATGTCATAGGCGAACATCGGGACTTCGCCGTCCGCTTTGCCGATGGCAAGACTTTCCGACCCCAAAGCATCTTGGCCGTCGATCGGGACCGGGACCTCGCCTTGATCAAGATAGATGCAAAGAATTTACCGGCCCTCGAACTAGGCGATTCCGACAAAATCGACCCCGGACAGGCTGTCTTCGCCTTGGGCAACCCCCTCGGATACAGTCATAGCGTCAGTCGTGGCGTGGTGGCAGCCATCCGCGAATTGGAGGACGGGGACGGAAGACCGATGGTGCAAGTCGCCATCCCGATCGAACCTGGCAGCAGCGGAAGTCCCACCCTCGATCTGGAGGGCAGAGTCATCGCTATCCTTGCCATCAAATCAGGTGGAGCGATGGGATTCGGCATCCCCTCCAACTCTCTGCAGGATCTCCTCTCAAAACAAAACCCGATTCCGATGAAGAAATGGCTGACCATCGGGGCATTGGATGAGCTGGAATGGGAATCGGTAATGGCAGGATCTTGGAAACAACGAGCCGGGATCATCACAGCCAGTGGACTAGGCTCGGGATTTGGGGGAAGAATGCTCTGCCTCTCTCATGCTCGAACTCATCCCATCCCCTACGAGTTGGAGGTGGAAGTCCGCCTGGCAGACGAAAGCGGAGCAGCAGGATTGGTTTTCCACGGAGATGGAAAAGACCAACACTACGGTTTTTATCCGACCAACGGTTCCCTCAGGCTTACCCGTTTCGAGGGACCGAATGTATTTTCATGGACCATCCTCAAGACCCTTGAGACGGATGCCTACCGACCCGGTGAATGGAACCGATTACGCGTTCGTTTGGAGAAAGAAGGAAGGATCATTTGCTCGGTCAACGACCAAGTCCTCATCGATCTCGTCGACCAGTCCCTGAAGAACGGAAGGATTGGGCTATGCAAGTTCCGTTTGCCCACCGCCGAATTCAGGAAGTTCCGTCATTCCAAACGATTTCCTCAATCTTCTATCTCGCCAGCCCTCGTCAAGAAAATCCGCCGGCTTTCGAGTTCACTGAACGAGAACGCGGACCCCTCGAAAAAAGACCTCAAGGACCTCGTCAACCAAGGCCCGATGGCTTCCCAGGCCCTCATTGACCACGCAGGTGAATTGGAAAGAAAAGCCGGGCTAATAAGAAAACTCTCGGAAGAAATCCGTGAGCGCATCGTGATTGCCGATTTAGCCTCTTCCCTCGCTCATGAGGACGAACGATCGGTCGACCTGCTCAAGTCCGCTCTGTTGATTGCTCGATTGGACAATGAAGATTTTGATCTCGAATCGTACCTGAGAAAGACGGAAAGAATAGCCGAGAAGATCGAAGGTGGGTTTCCCGAAAAGGCCAGCGGAGAAGAAAAGCTCAAGTCCCTCGTTTTTCAGCTTTTTCAAGAGATGGGTTTTCATGGCAGCACGTTGGACTACAATCATCGTTCCAACAGCTACTTGAACGAAGTCATTGATGACCGGGAAGGGCTTCCCATTACCCTTTCCGTTCTTTTTATCGAACTGGCCAACCGGCTAGACCTGCCCGTAAGTGGACTTGGTCTGCCCGGGCACTTTATCACGATGTACCGCGAGCCCACCCTCAAGGACTCGAATATGAAAGGAAAGGAAATCCTCGTCGACCCATTCGGCGGAAAGATCGTTTCCCGTAAGGATGCGGCGGATTTGACGGGTTACCGATTGACCGATGACGATTTCAAACCTGCCCAAAAAAAAGAAATCATAAGCCGAATGCTTCGTAACTTGATTCGATCAGCCGAGCAGGACCGCGATGCGAAAGCACGCTTAAGATACCTTGACGCTCTCCTTGCCATCAACCCAAAAGACAACTACATGCGGGCAATGCGGGCAATGATCCTTTATGCCGAAGGACGGTTTGCAAGAGCACTTGAGGATATCGATCTCTTGATCAAGGAAAACCCCGAAAGCCCGGAAACCGCTCCCCTCATGGAAATAAGGGAGCGCTTGATCGAACAAGACCCCCAAAGGCCTTGATCGGTCTAGCAGGAACCCTGACCCTGCATCGGATTGCTATTCCAAATCATCCTCCTCAAATCCTTCGCCCGTCGCACCGTCCGATCCCAATGAAAAAAGCCGGTAACCAGGCTCACCGTCCTCCCTTGGGTACTCGTAGACGTACTCGTTTCCCCATGGATCAAGAAAGGAAACGTCCTTTTCCAGTGTCTTGGACAGCCAAAGAATGAGAGACTTTCCATCATTGTGGGTAAAGTCGGGAATTTCACCGGCGTCAAAAGAGGAAGGATCGTAACCAAAAAGGTTGGCTGGAATCAAGCTGGCGTACGGTGGAATTTCCAGCGTCCCCCTTTCGTTATGGAATCCCGCCAACGAAAGGAAAAGACATTCTCCCGGCGTACAGATTTTATTGGGGCAAGTCGGATATCCTTCGTTTTGAGTCCGATAGTCGATCAAAGCCGTCTTCAACGCCTTGATTTCGATTTTCGCACGATCACGGTCCTGCAGTTCCATGACGTACCAAAATCCGTTGATCGAAAGAGCGGACAAGATTCCGATTATGGTCAAAACGACCAGCAACTCGATGAGCGTAAAACCTCCGTTGATCTTCATACCACGACCTTGCCCCAACCCAGTTCGATCAAATCTTCGCGCACGCTCATCAGATCCTCGTCCTCGACCGCCATAAGCTTGTATTGCTCATCCCGCTCCACCGCCTCTGTGAGGAAGTCCATGCATTCGCGCGGATTCTCGAGCACGCAAGCGTAGCAGGCCAAGTTGTATCTGATGATTGAACTGTCCTCATGCAGGATCAAACCCTCGAGCAAAATCTCCCTGGCGCTCTCGATCGATTCGCAACGGCGCGTCGCAAAGGCGTCGGAAACCCACCAATCGGCTTCATCTGGAAATTCCAGCCTCAATCCCCTGGCGATGTCCTGCACCGACTCCCAACTTTCCTGCTCCTGCCGGATAGCCACGAGCATCATTCTTGCGTTCTTGTTCCATGGTTCCTCCTTGGGCAACGCCCTAAGCTCACGCTCCGACTCATCGAACATCTCCAGCGCGAAATAACCCGATGCTCTTTCCCAATGAACTTTTGGGGCCAATATATGTGGGGGGAGATCGTCCTTGTCTGTCACTTATCCAAGGGTAACATTGGCCTGATCCTTTTCAAGCGACAATACTCGAAGAAAGAAATTTTATGCACTTCTCAAAATTGGACCAGGACTACTCTTCCGGCTCGGAATTGCGCCTCCACCGGATAGCCAGAAAACTCCCGATCAAGCAATGCATGACCGCACTCAATGCGCAAGGAGCGGCCACCATTGACGTTTTCCCAAAATAATCCGTCGCCAAAGACGTTCCCAAACCCGAGTTCTGCATGCCGACTTCTATCGACAGGGTACGGTGCTCTCCCGTGGTCAAACCGAACAAGCGTGCTATCCAAAAACCCAGGAAAAACCCCCCTGCATGCAAAGCTAGCACGGAGAGAGTGAGGGGCACCCAATTCTCCAAGATCAAGGTTCGCTTAGCACCTAGCACGAAACCCACGATCAACAGGATGAGAAGAACCGAGACCAAGGGGGAATAAGCGGACGCCCTGCGGGCCGATTTCGGAAAAAACCGATTCCAACCGACGCCAACCGTCAAGGGAAGCAAAACCACCAGGAGGATGCCCCTGAACAAGGCCCACGGATCAACCTCCATATATTGCTCCGCGTACCAGCTCGTGAGGAGAGGGGTCATCCAAATCGCGGCAATGGTGGAAGCAAGGGTCAAACTGACCGAGAGAGCAACCTTTCCACGGGCCAGAAAAACCACCACATTGGAAGCCGTTCCGCCCGGGCACGAGGCCACGAGGATCAATCCGACCGCCATTTCCGGCGGCAAAGCCATGAAATAAGCAATCAAGGCACCCCAAGCTGGCATGATCATGAACTGCGCGCAGACTCCCAAGCCGATCACCTTGGGTTCCTTCCAGACCCGAACAAAATCCTCCGTCTTCAAAGTCATGCCCATCCCGAGCATGATGATCCCCAACCCAACGCCGATTGACTCTTTCCCGAACCACAAAAAACAGTTAGGTTCCACCAATGCGAGAACCCCGACCAAGACAGACCAAAGGGGGAAAAGGTTCGTGACCATGCGAATGCAATTGGCAAGCATGGAAAACAAGTGATCCTGCCACCACCTCATTGGCAAGAAAAACTCGAAAATGGAAAGCCCTAAGGGTCTTGCTTCAATCTCCGAGAGAAGGAGATTGAGTTTTTGAAACTCTTGCCTTTTCCTTTGCCCTGAATTGAATCCGCATCAGTTCTATCCAAGCCAAAACCATGAAATCAAGACGCAAACTGAAGATCATCGTCGTCCTTTCGATCTCCATCCTCATCAACATCTTCCTGATTTGGGAAGTCTTCCGGTTGCATGCGGAGAACAACCTTCTCCACGAAGAAAGAATCAACCAAAAAGCTCAGGAATAAGAGGTCTCCGATCTACTTGACGATCTCCCAAAATTCGACCTCGCCCCAAAGGTGTCCCCACCCTTGGAAT
>Ga0233433_10003482_pt1 | contig 12671 bp, 12 predicted proteins | sample SI_122_August201_5_FD_179868 | JGI IMG/M metagenome (GOLD analysis project Ga0233433, IMG submission 179868) | Seawater microbial communities from Saanich Inlet, British Columbia, Canada - SI_122_August2016_100_MG | ecosystem: Environmental > Aquatic > Marine > Inlet | place: Canada: British... | reverse complement strand
CTCCTGATAGTGCAGAATTACTACCCACATTAAGATCATTCGCCCCGACGATGTCTCTAATGTATAGAGTATCCCAACGCCTATTATTTGCCCCTAAGTCATATGTATGATGCAGATTTGGTATAAAGTTACTGTTAACATCAGCATTGAACACTACATTATCTGTATCCGCATCACCCACGTTAATTATACCATCAACTCCCGCGCTTAGATATGCATTTCCAGCTACTCGAAGATCTCCTCCAATGAATGTGTTCTTTATTACCGATAAGCTCTCGTACAATACGGTATTACCATCATGATGTACATCGACTTTCAATGCATCACCATCATAAAGACTCGCTATCGACTCATTCCCGCCGGAATACTGTCGGACCGAAAAAGCCGGTTCATATAGTAGATTTATCGCATCTGGAGCACGGTAGTCGATCTCTGGTTTATATCGACCTAGGATTTGTACATTACCTTCAAAAGCACCACCTTCAATATATTGTTTTGCTACAGTCCCACCACCTCCATTCGATCCAGTCCCGCTCTCAGATCGCATTAATCCGATTTGCCGCGACACATTATCAATTTTATTGTCAACATACTGCTGCATTTCTTCTGTTAGCGGATTCGCGATGTCTCCACCGCCCTTTTCCCGGTTACCAGTGTATAGTGAGTCGATTCCATCTAGGTACTCGGATAACATATCAGACTTCCCTTGCCGGACCTCCAGTGGCTCGTCCTCTGATAAGCTAGTGCTAAACGCAGATACTACATTATCTCTTGTCATGCTACGTTCATCGCTATCAAGCGTATCTAAAGAATTCGCGTATTCTGATAACAATGTAGAAACGTTCGTAGACGGCTCGTTTGGTGAGATATCTCCCGAGCTGCCGAACTCGAATACTATATTCTCCTTCTTCGTTTTACGGATAACCTCGCTTTGTGATCCTAGAGCTTCCGCGAAACCTAGAAGAGCGTTTTTGATTTTTTCTTTATTCTCGTCCATGCCAATATAATATTACTTATTGACATGCTTCACATTCACCATCACTATTTAACGAACAAGCTGTTATATTTTCAGGTTCAGGGTCCGCACTAGAAATTGTTGACTTCTCGATTCGACTAGCAGCTTGGTTGCGCAGATAGTATGTAGTTTTAAGTCCAAGGTTCCAAGCATGCATATATAGATCATTCAAATACTTGAGAGATGTCTGATTGTTGTATATATTAACGCTCTGTCCTTGATCAATCCATCTCTGTCTTGCCGCGGCAGCTTCTAGTAGTTTGAACTGATCTTGCTGAAATGCTGTCTTGTATCTATCTTTCACTTCTTGCGGTACTCGTGACAGGGTTGATATATCCCCGTCCATCCGTTTAATGTCGTCAATGAGCGGTTGATCCCATATACCAATCGCTTTCGCGTCGGTAACAAAATTTTCATTAACCATGGTGAATTCTCCGGATAGTGTTGAGTATACATACAATACGCTATAGTACGGTTCAATACTAGGAGAAGCTCCGACAATAGAGGATATAGTAGCGGTTGGCGCGATCGCCATTACGTTACTATTTCGCATCCCGGTTTTGGCGACTCGTTTCTTTAAAGTGTCCCAGTCGAGATCACCTCGAACGTTACTGATTGCGCGCTCGCTGCGCGTTGACATTACAGTTCTGTATGTATCTAGCGGAAACACGCCTGTTGACCATAAGGATCCTTCATACGTCGCGTATTGTCCACGCTCCTTACTCAATTCATTGCTAGCGGATATCGCATGATATGATATGTACTCGTAAATGGAGTTACTAAGCTTTATAGCTTCCGGACTATCAAAATTTATACCTAGCTGATAGTACATATCATGCCATCCCATACTACCCAACCCTACTGGCCGGTGATTAGTATTACTGATCCGAGCTTCCTTAGTAGGATAGAAATTTATATCGATTACATTATCTAGCATTCGTATCGCGGTCTTTATTGTCTTCGATAATTTAGTGTAGTCAATCGTTGGATTCCCCTCACTGTCATTGATTAGGTGATTCTTAAGGTTAATACTGCCTAGATTGCATACTGCGGTTTCGCCGTATTCTTTAATCTTTCGAGACCCATCATCCTTGTATGTCGTAGGTTTTGTATGTAGTAGAATTTCCGTGCATAGATTACTACTATGAACCGTACCAACATGTTGATTGCTATATCTAATATTACTAGGATCCTTGAATGTAATCCATGGATGCCCGGTTTCGAATAGAGAGCGTAGCATTTTCTTCCACAGGTCTTTTGCTTGAACCTCTTTAAATATTCTCAATTTTCCTTCGAGGCCCATACTAGTATATTCATCATACTTTTTCTCGAACTCCTTACCGTATAGCTCATGTAATTCCGGAGTTTCATTTGGCGAGAATAAATACCACGGACCATCGTCCCGCACTCTCTTAAGAAAGAGATCTGGAATCCAGTTAGCGGTATTCATATCATGAGTCCGCTTCCGTTCATCACCGGTGTTTTTTCGTAACTGTATAAAGTCTTCGATATCAGCATGCCACGTCTCTAGATAACCGCACCCGGATCCTCTACGTTTTCCGGATTGGTTGACCGCCACTAACATATCGTTATACAGCTTCCAGAAATAGACTGCTCCTTGAGTGGTACCGTTCATTGACTTGATATGTGAGTTAGTTGCTCTAAAATTAGTAAGATCCATCCCAAGACCACCGGCATATTTATTTTTTAATGCTTCCTGTTGCAGTCCGTCAAAGATTCCGTTAATGCTGTCGTCAAATGTATTGAGAAAACACGAACTGAGCTGATTGTGAGTTCCGCCGCTATTAAACAGGGTAGGTGTACTGCACATGAAATCAAAACAGCTTATCAGATTATAAAATTCAATCGCGCGATCGGTACGAGTCTCTTTATCCTCGGTTAGCGCTAAGCCCATGGCGACTCTCATCCAGAATGATTGAGGACTCTCCATTCTTCTATTTTCTATATGAAGTAAATATCTGTCATAAACGGTCTGCAGTCCTAGATAAGCAAACTTCCGATCTCTGTCGATGTCAATTGCTTGCGATAGCCTTTTAAGATCAAATCTGGCCATCTCTTTATTAATAATACCTACCTTTATTAACTCTTTAAGATTTACAATAAACGTCTTCCTATATTGTAACTCAAAGGCATCTGCGTCAGCCCCTTCACCGAAGACCTCTTTATATATAGTCGATAATAACAGTCGAGCCGCGACATATCGATATTCCGGTTCCCGTTCAATTAAGAACCTCGCAGACTTAATAATTGACGTATCTATCTCGGATGTACTTACTCCGTCATATAGATTGATACGAGCATTGAATACAACCTGCTGAGGGTCTGTACTAGAGAGGTCTTTGCACGCTCTTTCAACGCATGCCTTGATCTTACCTTCATTAAACTCTTCAACCGAACCGCTCCTTTTAGTTACGTTCATTTACGAGTTATTTATGTAAGTGTGTTTGTATAGTGCTAGGGCAAAGCATAAAAATATTAAAATCCGACCAACTGGAAAACCACGGCAGTCTATCATTCGTATCTAGAAGTGATCTGAGATATAGGTAATGACTTTTAAATCTATTTGTTGATAGTTTCGGAAGACATTTGATATCTATTGGATACACACCATCTTGTAAATACCCACTACAGTCCTTACACGTCAGGTGATTATACTTGAGGATATTTCTGTAACCATGCAAACTGATGGGTTGAGCGTTACTGATAACAGTACATAAGTGACTTACACTCTCTTTCTTCGCTAGTTCGATGCCGTGAATGTATATAGGTTTCAGCTCTCCATCGTCATAGTAGTGATGTATAATATTTTTCGGTTGTAGGATAGACTTCAACCGCAATCTCTCTTGATCGTATTTATTCTTAATAACAAACCCTAGTACCAGCCCGGGCATCGCTGACATTGGATATGGTTTATATAAGCTGGTGTCTATACTTTGATCTACTAATGTTACAGGTGAATCTATCATATAGATAGTATATGATATATAGACCGGCAAGTCAAGCGATTATTCCCAAAAAATCGCGAAAGCGGCAGCACACAATCCAGCAAACGCGGATATTGCGGCAGCTTTCATTTGCCAACTCCCGGATCTATCAATTCGATCTGTCTCTGTTACACGTTCATTGATATTATATAGCATATCGGTCATGCTCTTCATATCTTTTTCCATATTACCTAGACGGGATTCGATCCATCCTTCCAATCGACCAAACTTACTCTCTAACTTCTCATGAAGAGATTCGAATTTCAGGGAATTTTGCTCTGCCAAATTCGCGATCTTTTCATCTATAGTATCTCTAAGGTCGTGAAGTTTCGTTTCGGCTGTAACCATCCTAGACAGTAACGAGGGTGATCCATTACCTCTATACACTGTTTCATAGAGGTCGTCGATCTCTTTCTTCATCCCACTCAGGGCATCCCTGATATATCGTTCTATTTCAGTATCACAGTATATCTCACAATTATCTTCATCATTGGACATGTAAGTATTTAATCTATACTACGTATCTGTTTATGATAGTTGCTTGAGGAAGACTATATATTAATCCTATATTATTACCGTTATTATCATCTATAACTATTGTACACCTATTACCTACAACGACCGGACCGGAAATTATTTTTCCGGGTGGTATAATACGATTTACAAACACACCGGTATCTAGGTTAATTATATTAAATTGCTTTTCACCTTGTTGGATTACTGTAAACATCTAGTTATTTTCCTGGTTTAATATGTGATCTATGAACGATTTAACTTCCGGATCGGTTTTTGGATTTAGAATCGAGCTTATCGGCATATTATTAATATTTATACTTTTGAACTTCGGTTTGTTACTATTAAGAATGTCCGCAATCACATCTTCAGGAACATCTCCTATTGATGACATATCGACATTGAGCATCTCCCGGATCTTCGCGACATCGTAGCCTTTAATAAGAAGGTTCTTCGCTTCTTTGCATACATACGTTCGATGTAGCTCTTCCTCGGTACCTATTTTCTTCACTTTTCGCTCATAATACGGCTTTGTCGCGATGAGAGACTTACCGGTGATTATACATGTTAGTTTTTTTGTCTTTCGCTCTGTCATTGTATTATTCTTATTATATATTAAATATTATGTATATCAACACGTGTAAAACACATTATTCAATATAAATACTATAGACCATGGCAGTAACAGAAATTACCAAAATACTTTTTCGGCGTGGAACCGAAGTCGATCGCAGAAATTTACAAACATATGGAGGCTTGGCTCAAGGCGAGCCTGGTTTTACCTCTACTGCGGGGTGGGACAATACACTTACTGGTGTCATGCCAACACGTCGTGTGGATTCGGCGGCTTTCCTAAATATCGACGATGTTTCTCCTCACCCGGTTGATGGTGGCGGTGATTTCTTTGTAGGTGGCCCTGGAGGTAAGGATATATTCATCGGAGGAACTAGTGCGGAGAAGCATTGGCAGAGAAGCTTTGTATCGCTAAGCGGTACAGGATGTAATGAGATAAATCCTTATATCGATGGTCTACTTCAAGTAGGAGAGGCCGGCTCCGCGGCAACTGTAAACGACTGGACCGATCAGTGGGACGTTACATTCTACGGAAAAAATGAGACGATCACCACTGCGGGAATGATAGGTCCTATAGATTATGATGATTGGGGACAATTTGAGGTCGACTGGACTGCTCAAACTGGAATTTTCAATGTAAAAACTACATGTGCATTAGGACTACCTGTCGGAAACAATGCTCAGCGACCCGGCGCTGCTCCCGGGACGGCAGCTTTCGCTGGTCACGTTAGATACAATCATGAACAGACCTCTTTCGAAGGATACGACGGCACCAATTGGGGGTCACTAGGCGGCGCGGAAGACGTACTAGGGCAAACATATATAACTGTCCGTCAAGGAATGCCGGCTTGGTCTAACGGTGGAGTAGCCGAAAAGGGAGAAACCGGGAACATTAAATTCGTTGTCGGGACACCAATTGGTTCTGCTCCCACCGCCACTCTCGCCGGGTGGTTTGATAATAATCGGAATTTCCATGTAATGCAAGACATCGTTGCATTTGATAGTTCTGATGAACGACAAAAAGATAATGTTTTAGTAATCGATAGCCCTATTAAGAAGCTAGGGCAGCTTAAAGGTGTTGAATTTGATTGGAACAAAGATGGTCCGATGTGGATCGGTGATGATCGTCATGATATTGGTGTTCTTGCTCAAGATGTAGAGAAGATAATACCATCGGCAGTAACTACGCGGGATGACGGATTTAAGGCAGTAGACTACAAGAGGATTGTACCACTATTAATAGAATCTGTAAAAGAGCTGACAGCTAGAGTTGAAGAACTAGAGTCGCAGAAATAAATAGTTTATTATGGGTATACCACCACTAACAGGAGCAGAAGTTTCTGCGTCGGCTTTAAATTTAAATAAGCACCTAAAAGTAGAGACTGCAGTGGATGATGAAGCTAAAGCCTCTCTGTTAAGAAATTGGTATAGGCAATATGCTTATGATTTAAATGATAATATGCGAGATGTGGGGTTGGAAGTAAAGTGGAGTGAATTCCGGGAGAATTATCTAATGGGCTGTAAGGTCGCTGGGCAAGGCGAATCTAGCTCTCATTACCATACAAGGGATGATGCAGCGTTCGGTGTCATGAATTGGCCACATTCATCTCCGGATCCTCAGATGGGCGGATACGAGGCTAATTATTCATATAGATTATACGGATCAGGAGCTACTCCGCAGTCAAATTATAGCTGGGGATACGTCGGTGGCGGTTTTGCCGGAGCGATTGATAATACTATAACAACCTCCACGAACGGCGCGAACGATTCGTCCGCGGACGATACCGTGCCGGCCGGTGGATACAAGGCCATGGTGAAATCGCGATATATTCAGATACATGAACCTACCGGGACGAGTGCAGACATGATCCATCTCGAAGTCTCTAATGGCGGCTCCGCCGGCAACGCGGTGATGTTGACCGCCGACGGCGCGTTATATCCTAGCTTCACTAAAAGTCTAAACTTTGGCGGTACCATGAAATCAGTCACATTTCAAGCGGAAGTTTACACTACTGCTATGAATGCCGGTCAACCGTCTGCCGGCGCAGGAACTTTAACCTCTAACGCTGGCGAGACATATGCAGACTTTCTAACCCGATTGCAAACTCATGCATGGAACGCTACCCCCGGGGTTCCTGGTCATGAGCTAGCCGAGCAAGAACCCGAACTGCAGTTCACCACTGGCGGCACTGTAGATAGTACAGATCAAGGTCAGGCCGTCCCTCCCGGTACAACAATCGGTCCATTTACCGGTGGTCACGGAGGTAAAACGGTTCAGGAGCTTGTTGATGAATATAACTTACAAACGGCAGGTTCGAAACCCGCGGGAGATATTATAATCAAGGAGGGAGCGAATCTTAGACCTCTTAACACCGAAACGATGGCGGAAATACTTCAATTCTCCGGAGGAGCAAATCAAGGTGATACCATCGCCGGCACTCCACCGATGGCCTATTGGGGTCGAAGAACCGGTGGGAGCGGTAGTCCTATAATGTCAGGGCACGCCCTATCTGATAAGGGTAATTACACGATGACGATGACGATGCTATCACAATCTCAGAATATTGCGGATGCATCGAACCCGAAAATGATAATAAAGATTAATCCCACTACCACCGGTAATTCTATAGCAATAACTCATGACGTGAATGCCACCGGAGACCTTGCCGGTACGACAAATTTACTTTTCGCCGGCGGTGATGGTCAACCCACTGCTAGGGCTTGGTCATCTGCTTGTGCTTTCATGCAAGGGAAAACGGGAGATGACGCGCAAGGTATTAAATGGAATGATGCCTCGTCAACATATCACTATCCATGAACTTAAAGCAATATATTGAATCTACAGCAGAGCGGTGCTTTATCAGCATAGCACATAACATCTCCGGTAGGTATACAAATAAATTATACACTCTACGTGAAAGTGATATACCAACGGACGATCCGAAGGAAGTTCTCCGGAACGCTGCGACAGCAACACATGTGAGACTATACGATATAACAAAGAAAGTATATACAGATATTGCGCTATGTGATATTCACAGTGTAGGTGTGGATTTCGCAGAAGACCCGGAGGAAAATAAGTTTGTTACTGACGCTAGAGTTGAGCAATATACTGAGTATATGAACCACTGCGCGTGCTGCCTAGAGGAAGAGGAAGGATGTTGCGAGATTACAGACAAATTCGATGATCTATATTGGTCGTCAAATCCAGATATATTTAAAATACTGAGTATATTCAAGCATGAGATAACCGATCATGATCTTTTTGATGACGATATATCTAATGATAAAATGGAGAGGTGCCGCGGTCATTGGATGAACCTTGTTCGAAAGTATAGAACTCTAGCTTTTGAAGAGCTAGATGAACTGGAAAAAGAAAGCGACAACCCGGATGATCTAGCAGATATTGACTCAATCAAACAAATGTTCCGGGACATTCCACAAGATACAGATTTAACGGAGTATAAGACAGTACAGGATTTAATTGATTTTTGGCCTCCTCTACTATTACCTGTCCCTGAAGAGATAGCCGCCCGACATTTTGATGAGGACAATATGAAAGGCGCGGATGTTAGTGAGGAAAGAACACTAAAAGATTTAGAGACGTTACTGGACGCCGTGTCAGATGTAGAGGAGCTTCAAGACCTATACAACACTATTAAAGACATCGAGACAGTTCCTGAGACGTCTAAGACCATGCTATCCGATAGAATTACAGAGATTACAAACAGCTAGCAATTCTCAATATATAGTATATAATATACTTAGATGAACTGTAATCATTTAAGTATCGCGCTCCTCAAACCGGATTATGACACACCTAGATGTAATAGAGCTAGGTTAGATACAGGTACCTTCTGTAACTATGATTGTGAGTTTTGTTACTATCAGGGCGATCTAGATAAGGTAACTAACTTCAGTACCATAAAGGACAGAATCGATATTTTACATAAATATGGTATTGAAGAGATTGACCTATCAGGAGGGGAGAGTAGTGTCCATAAGCAATGGTTTGAAATATTAGATTATTGTAGTGATAGGTTTAATCATATCAGCACGTTAAGTAACGGGTGGGCATTTTCGAAAGAGAAATTCCTACTCAAATCCAAAGAGCATGGACTTCGTGAGATATTATTCAGCGTGCATGGATATGACGAAGAATCTCATGATGAGATAGTTAACCGACGCGGAGCATGGAAGAGAATACTTCAAGCGATTGAGCTTTGTCATAAGCATGATATAACCGTACGTATCAACTGTACAGTATATCAAAGAAACTATAAAGGTCTATCTACTTATCATAATATTATAAAAAACCTCTCTCCCCTTGAGGTTAACTTCCTTACACTGAACTACTGGACTAATAATAGACATGCAGATCCTATAGACTACCCTACTGTGACAACATATATTAAGAAATGCATTGATAAGATAAAAGAGCATGTCAAGTATATTAATGTGAGATATACACCATACTGTTATATGATTGGATATGAAAAATATGTATGTGATCAATTTCAACATATATATGATAGGTTTGATTGGAATAAGGAGATATTCGACTACGATATAAATGTTGATAATACATATACTCACAACCAGAAAGTAGATTTAGGATTCAACCATGCCGCGAAATGTCGGGTGTCAGAATATAAAAAACCACCAGAATGTCTAAAGTGCAAGTTTTTCTATATATGCGATGGCTTAGAAAACGAAATCAATCAAGTTGATGTTCTCCCGGTACCAGGAGAGAAGATAACGTCCATTAATCATTTTCGAAAAGGGTTCTATGAATAACCGGTTATGTATACTAGATGAAGATATTGATATCTACCTGTCCATGTCTTGGGAACCGGGGAGACCTCACGGGATTTGCGGTCATGTATATGAAATAATCGATTATTACCTATTGCTCCATCGTCACTTCCGTGTAGGTATACTGTTCGGTGATACATTTAGTGAGTGGTCTGAGTTCTCAAAGTGTATAGAAGATAAGTACCGGCTCTCCTCATCAGAATTGCAGTCATTTAAAGACAATATTAAGTTCCATCATTTACCCATGTACGTTAAAGGTACAAATATCCTTTTTGTCGATGGCAGTTTAAGACGGCTACAAAACCTAGGAGTAAGATTGATGTTCAAAAATATATTAGTCTTCAAATGCTCGTATTTAGACACTATCTATGATAAGGTATATGAAAATGTAACACTATTGCAGGACGATCGAGTGTATATCGATATCACCCCGGAAGATGTCGATATCAGTGTTAATTATATAAAGAAGATAAACTTTAAACACTATAAAGAATTAGACACTAATATTGGTGATGATGATACATCTCTTATTTATGCGACGACGAATTGTAGATACTTACATGTAGATAAGTTAAAGGATCTTTTCGATCTATATAACACGAAAAGATATCTAATAGTAACAAATAAGCCTTCTATATATAGCGTATTGAGCTCCCCTAGAGTAACGATTCTCGAGCCTCCGGTTGATGGATTGTTTGATATGTTCTCAACATACATATATACACCTACTGAGTGTATGTGGGACGGTAGTCCGCGATTCCCGGCGGAGTGTAAGCATTACGGTAAGAATGTCATATACCACGATATAACCGACGATTACATGTCGCACGATCGCGGACTTTACTATCGTCGGTTAGATATTTCTAATAATTTTAAGGTACTTGCGCTACGAGATGATGATGAAATCATAGATATACTAAATGAAAAGATTCTCTATAATTAAATCAAGCGACTTTCCGGAGTATGACCTTAAGGTCACTCTTAAACCATGCTTCCGGTGCAATCATAATTGTTGGTTTTGTAATGAGTATGATAACAAAACGCATATGTGGACGAAAGAAGAATGTGACGAGGTATTGGGTAAATTAATTGACTTACCAGAAGATAAGAGGAAGATCTTTTTTTATTTATATGGTGGCGAACCCACGCTGAGTAAATATTGGGAATATATACAATATAGACTGATAGATATATTCTCTGACCGCGAATTGTTTATACAGACGCAAACTAACTTGAGCCTTACCGAAGCTCGTATAGATACGTTTCTAAAAACCGTTAACGAGCTTAAGACAGATCAGCAACAGATTGATATATGCAGCAGCTACCATTTAGGTAAACAATCCCCGGATGAGTTTATCAAGAAAATGGAGATATGCGATCATTATAATGCATTAGGATTGTGTTTCTTTAGTACTGAGATAGGCAAAGAAGATCAATTCATTGAAGAGTTCAACAACCTAACAACAGCATACCCGGAGAAAGTTAAATTGAAATTTACTCAAATCGAGAATCTCACCGATCAGCGCGATCCAACATATAATGCATTATTAGAGGATGATTATCTGCGAGGTGATGACAACGGAGAATCCTTGGAGTATAGATATTTTATACGGAAATATCCAGAGTTCAGAAATTATCTAGAAGAGGGATGGAACTTTTCGGTTGATAATGAAATATTAAACTATATTGAGGTCAAAAATCAAGGCATATACAGGCAATTCAAGTATATGAAGTGTCATGCAGGTAGGAAGAATTTGGTGATTGATCACAACCTTAAGGTTTATAGGTGTAATGATTATTATTACAGTCAGATCGATCCGATCAGTCTTTCAGATATAGATTTTGAGGAGTATCTAGGAAACGATACAATATGTTTGAGCTGTAAGTGTACAGATGGTTTAGATCATACAAAATATAGATGAAACTCAGTATACTTATATTATCCCATAACCGACCTTTGTTATTTAAAAGAGCGCTGATGTCCATCTTAGACAACGCACCGGAATATGAATTTGAAATAATAGTAAATAATGACAGTAATGATATAGAGGAGGTACATGACGCTCAAGCGAACATCCGATACTTTTACGAGTCTTACGATGATTTATCAGATACATATAAATTACTATATACTCAGGCCCGTGGAGAGTATATTTATTATCTAGAGGATGATGATTATATCGAATCTAATTTTTTCTCGGTATTAGACTTTACATATGATATAAATTATTTGGAGTATATATCAACACCACTAATGGTAGAGGTAGGCATTATCGAGCAATTTAAACGTATGAGCGTTAATAGGAAATCAGCACATATTCATAACCTCAAAGCTTTTCTAAGTAATCATGATGATAGAGATTTTCAATTAGGTCAGTTGATGTTCAAACAGGAGTTGGTTCATCGATTTCCATCTGGTAATAATATATATAATGATATGAAATTATTCGAAAATTTAGGTGATTGTAACACTAGTATTAAGTATATACCTGAACAATGCTGGGTACAGACAATAGACGCCGCGGATAACATCAGCTTCACAGACTTAAATATAGATGAGAGATTTCGTTAAAGAGTACGATACCAAGCACAAGATACAGCGACTGTACATACACTGGGACGTCAGTACTCAATGTAATTTCAAATGTACTTATTGCTATGCCATGAAGGATTACGGCAATGATTGGGGTAAGATTGACAAATGGTTTAAGCAGGAAATGATCATAAACGCTATAGGCCGCGCAACACTC
>Ga0233433_10003480_pt1 | contig 12678 bp, 10 predicted proteins | sample SI_122_August201_5_FD_179868 | JGI IMG/M metagenome (GOLD analysis project Ga0233433, IMG submission 179868) | Seawater microbial communities from Saanich Inlet, British Columbia, Canada - SI_122_August2016_100_MG | ecosystem: Environmental > Aquatic > Marine > Inlet | place: Canada: British... | reverse complement strand
TTCTAGATTGCCCGCCATGTCCCGTATCGCCGCGCTGTCGCCAAAGCCGTCTGGCGTAATTTCTGCGACGCGCGGCAACCATGGTCAAAGCGTTGCTCTGGCTGCTGCACAGTATGATCTTCCCGTGGTCATCGTTGTGCCCCATGGCAACAATCCCGAAAAGAATGAAGCCATGCGTGCCCTTGGGGCAGAGTTGATCGAGCACGGCCAAGATTTTCAGGACTCGCTGGAACATGCCGGGGCTTTGGCAGAAGAGCGGAGTCTCCTTTTTGTGCGGTCCTACTACCGCGACCTGGTAGTCGGCGTGGCCTCCTACGGTTTAGAACTGTTCCGCGCCTGCCCCGATCTTGATGATGTGATTGTCGCTGTCGGCACGGGGTCTGGACTCAGTGGTGTCATCGCGGCGCGCAATGCGCTCGGAGCCACAGCAAACATATACGGTGTTGTCGCTGAACAAGCGCCAGCCTATGCCTTGTCCTTTCAGCAAAAGCAAAGTGTAGCGACCAAAAGCGCTGACACCTTAGCTGATGGTCTGGCGTGCCGAACCCCGGATGAGTCCGCTCTCGCTATCCTTCTTGGGGGCGCGGAAGATATTTTTACGGTATCCGAGACGGAAATCCTCCAGGCCATGAAGGTGTTGATGGTGGACACCCACAATCTGGCAGAAGGTGCTGGCGCTGCATCGCTTGCGGCTCTGCTTAAAGAAAAAGATCGCTTCGCCGGCAGAAAAGTTGCCATCGTTCTCAGTGGCGGAAATGCAGACCAGGCTGTCTTGTCACGGGCCATGGCCTTAGACTTCTGACATGTCCCGTGTCCGCGCACCCTCTGTCGCCGTCATCATCCCTGCCTATAATGCGGCGGCGACGTTAGATCGTACCTTGCAAAGTGCCGTCGACAGCGTGGCAGCCGCGCGAGATAAAATCCCGGAGCTGATCCCCGAAATCGCCGTGGTCGATGACATCTCAACCGATAACACGCGGGAGATCATCACTCGCTGGGCCGAGAAACACCCGGAAATAAAGCTGGTGACCTACGAGGAAAACCAGGGCCCCGGCTTTGCCCGTAACGAAGGCGTGCGCAAAACCACCGGGTCCTATCTGTTTTTTCTCGATTCCGATGACGTGTTCTATCCCAATCACGTTCATCTCTGCGTGCAACATCTGCTTGAGAACGATGATCTCGGCTACGTATTCACCAAGCTTCATGTCGACATGACGATGCATGAACAATGGCGCCGTTCCATTGATGAAAGCAATCCGATCAATTTTTGTGTTCGCCGGGTATGGCACGACATGATCCTCGGTTTTGCTGAGGAGCCTGATTTCAGTACCTACCGCACGGAAGACACGCTCTATCGCCTCTGCCTGCGCGATCTTGTTGCCCACGAGAAAATCGACATCGAGACCTGCGAGCAGTTTGTCTCACCGGGCAATGCTCTCGATCGCCAGCGGGAAAAGTTTGGCATGTCGATGGCCGAGTGGAATGCCACGGTGGCGGCTGGTGAAGGCGACGACGGGTTTGTTCTGACCGATGATATGGAGCGCGTTGTTGAAGCGCGCCTTAGCCATGTGCGCAATCTGCTGGGCGCGGACTCCTAAGCGTTCTTCTTCGCTCTGTATTCTGCCAGCTTATCTCGCATTTCTTTGATCACTCGTGCGGCAATCGGGTCTTTGCAAATACCCTCCCAATAGCCACGCACATTCGGCCGCGTCTCCAACGGCGAGTCGGCGTCGAATCGCGGCAGAAAATCGAGTGTTAGCACCAGTGAGGGGACCAGTGTGCAATCTGCCAGGCTCAAAGACTCTCCCGCCGCGTAAGGTGCGCCGGTGAGGTGAAACTCTAGTTTGTCATAGCCGTGGATCATCGCTTCGAGTTCGCGGTTTACGACATCAGCGTCGCGTGTTGTCGGGTCGAGCTGCTTAAACAATGGCATCATTGGCGCCATGACATCGAGATCGCTAACGCGGGCGATGAGGCGCATGCGCGCTCGCGCCAATGGGTCATCTGGTTTCAGCGCTGATCCAGTCAACACGTCATCTAGGTATTCGCAGATGACGTCGGACTCCTGCAGCATGTCTCCCGAGTCTACACCGAGGTCGAGTGTGGGTATTTTCACAAAGGGATGAAACGCTTTGTACTCATCCGAATACAAACCGCCCGGCGGCTCGATGATCGTTACCTGTCCATCGTCTTTGGCATACACCACCATGCGGCAGCGTGACGAGTACGGAGAGGATGTGGCATCCAGTAAACGCAGGGTCATGGTTTCAAAGATCCTCTTCGACTAATGCGGGTGGGGGTCGTCACAGTACGACCTTCCATAGACCGGCTAGACTCCGCAGAACGCCGCTAAAAAACAGGCCATTTTTCTGACGGTCTGGCCGTGACTTGTTTGTATTCAGGTTCAGGCCGTTGATTCTAAAGAACAAATTTCGTGAAAAGCGGTGGTGCATGGGCTCGTTCCTCGCAAAACTGTCTCATCAATTTTTCTAGAACACCGTGTTCGACTATTCGGCGAAGAGCTCAGCCTTATGCAGCATCAGCCGATCATTGACCGGTGCCCAAGTTTTGACCCGAGGACCCAAGCCATCAAGACCAAGAATAGGGAACAATAGTATCGTCGATGCTTGATCACGATAGCGCTTGATCACTTGCCGGGTGAGATCAACGCGCGTTGCTTCGTCGGCGGTGATTTTCGCCTCTTGATACAAGGCCTCGGCAACCGGATCGCAGTACCAAGGTGCACTCCAGGTGCAGGAATGCAGTCGGAAGGGACGCAGGCCATCCATGGTCGGGCCGGTGGCGAAGTCGACGCCGAACATATGGCCGTCCCAGCCGCCTTGTGTCATGCGAGCGACAACCTGGCTGTATAGGATCGGCCGGACCTCGACCCGTACGTTGATCCGCGCCAAGTCCGCCGCCACTTGCTGCATCACTGCGTCGGTTGAGCTGTTGGCACCAGTCACGACTTCAAAGATGACATCGAAGCCGTCTGTCATGCCGGCATCGTTTAACAGCGCCCGCGCTTTGTCAGGGTCGTAGGGGTAGGGCTCGAGGGTCGGATCAAACCCTATGGCATTCGCCGGCGTCGGTTGACTGGCCGGTTCGACATAGCCACCCATCAGCGCCTCGGTGATCGCTTTCGTGTCAACGGCGTAGTTCATCGCTTGGCGCACCCGCACATCAGTAAAGGGCGTGCCGTCGGTCATGGTATTCATCGCGATGACAGATATGCGTACAGGGTTGCGAGGATGTAATCGTAGTCCTTGCGTGCTTAACCGCGGCTCATCGTCCGGCCCCAGACTGATCGCGACATCAATACGGCCTGATTCCAGCGCCTGGCGGCGGGTTGTCGCTTGAGTCAGGATCAGCGCTTCCACGCGATCAATCTTCGGCGCCCGCCATGACTTCGCGTTGGCGCGCAACATCACTCGTTCTGGCAACCAATCCTCAACAATATAGGGGCCGGTTCCAATTGGGTTCGACGCCAAGCCGGCTGCGCCGTTGTCTGCTAGATGCTGCGGCGGCACCACATAGAAGAAGGACATGTATCGCGGCATCAAGGCGTGAGGGGCCGTCGTTGTGATCTCGACTGTGTCGTTGTCGAGCGCCCGCACACCGGCGATGAAATCAAACTCCCGGGGTAGGCTAAAGGGGATGAAGTCGTCGCGCTCAAACGCGTCGACCATTGCGACGACAGTTGCGGCATTGACCGGTTCGCCGTTGGAAAACGCGGCGTCTGATCTGATGTCAAAGGTCCATGTCAGGTCGTTGATACGGGCCCAGGATGTGGCGATCTGTGGAACAACGTCGCCCTGCTCATTGACCTGAGTCAGGGTGTCGTAGATCGCCGGGTAAAACATGTGCGGTGTTGTGCCAGTGGTGAAGAACGGATTCCCCTGGGCTGGCGGCATGGCGATCATGCCAACGCGCAATAGGCTTTCCGCCTGTACGCTGGCGGTTGCGCACAAAAGGGCGGCAAACAGAATTGCGGCGCGTTTCATATTTAGTCTTCCAGAGTGATGGCGTGGAAGGGAATGATACCGCCTTCTTGACTGTATCCCCGCACCCGCGGATTCACCCCGTCTAGGCCCATGTTCTCGACCAGCATGAGGGAGACAGCTTGGTCGCGGTAGTGGCGAAGCACTTTGCGGACGGCGGCAACACGTTCGTCCGGGTTCATGTTGTGTTTCGCCTCTTCAATAAAAGGCTGAATCGTTTCATCGCAGTACCAGGGATAAGACCACGCACAGGAGTGCAGGCGGAACGGCCGCATGCTGGCGCCGGTCGGCAGTACTTCGTACTCGAAGCCGAAAGCTTGTCCACCCCATTCACCCTGTAAAATGCCACGGACATACTGACTAAAGGGCAGCGGCCGCACTTCCATTTTGACGCCCACTTGCGCCAAGTCTGAAGCCACTTGTTGATGCATGGACGCCATATGCGTTCCGCCGGTGCCGAAGCTGAATTCAAAGATAAAAGAGAATCCGTCGGGATGGCCCGCTTCGGCCAATAGCGCGCGGGCCTTATCTGGGTCGTAGGGGTAGGGTTTTAGAGTGTTGTCCCGTTCAGGGTTTATGCTCGCCGCCATTTGGTCAACGATCCGGGTGCGGCCATCCATGATCGCGAAAGCAATCGCCTCTTTGTTGACGGCGTAGTTCAAGGCGCGCCGAACTCGTACGTCCTGAAGCGGCGACTCAACCATTGTGTTGAACGCGATGACTTGCGTTGCCGTTGCCGGTCGTTGATAGGTGTCAAACCCGGCGGCTTCGATGTTGAAGGCGTCGTCTGGCCCGATCTCCGACGCGACATCAACACGGTCGGTCATCAACGCAGCGACGCGAGCTGACGTCTCTGGCAAGTCGAGGATTTCAAGCGTGTCGACCTTCGGCGGCCGCCATGAACCGGCATGCGCTTTAAGCAAAACCTGCGTGGCCTTCCATTCAGTTACGGCAAATGGACCGCTGCCGATTGGATTAAAGGCGAAGCCTTCACGCCCGACCTTGCGCCAATGGCCCGGTGCGACGACGGGAATCGTTGCCATCAGGCGAGAGAACTCAGGTATTGGGACCGCGGTTACAAAGCGCAGGGTGAGGGGGTCGATCGCCTCCATGCTGACGATGTCTCTCACATCCCGAGCTAGGGATTCACGCATGCCCTCGTCGGTTTGCAGATAGCTGTAGCTCGCGATGACGGCGTCCGCATCGAGGATTTCCCCGTTAGAGAAGGTGACGCCATCGCGCAGGCGGACGACCCAGGTCAGATCATCGATGTTTTCCCAGGACACGGCCAAACCGGGCTGTATCTCCAGGTTCGATCCCGGATAGGTCAGCGTGTCGAAAATCGCGCGGAGCGTATACCAGGACGTGCGCGCACTCGAAAAATACGGGTTTCCATTTCCGTTCGGTAACGACGCCAAGCCAAGACGGAATGTTGTTTCCGCCACGGCGGTGTGCGACATGATCAGCGCAGCGGCACCGCAGAAAAAGGACAATGTGGGTAAATGTTTCATAGCACTGAGAGTACGGAGGGTTTACATCCTCTGTCCAGATGGCCCGGGAATTGAGTAGACTTAGATCATGATGATGGCACTGAATATAAGAACCGCTCTTTGCGTTGCGACAGTGAGCTGTTTTCTCGCGACTGCGGCTTTAGCCCAATCCGATGACCGCCGCTTCCGTATGAACCTCGGCCTCGACTACACAACTGGGTCCTACGGCGACGACGAGAAAACAGAGATTCTCTATATCCCTCTATCTCTCAGAGCCGAAGATGGACCGTGGACCGTCCGCGCCGTTGTGCCCTGGCTTCACGTCAATGGCCCTGCGCTGATTCTCGATGGGGCGGACGGCGGAAGCGTTGGTACGCGAGCGACTGAGAGTGCCTCAGGGCTTGGCGATATTTCCCTGTCGCTGATGTACAGCTTCGAGCAGTTCTATGAAAAAAATCTGTTCATCGATTTTACAACACGGGTGAAGATTCCAACGGCGAGTCTTGAGGCGGGTCTCGGCACTGGTAAAGCCGATGCGGCCGTGCAAGTGGATCTCGCGCAAGCCATCGGACCGTTCATCCCTTTTGCCACGCTCGGTTATAAGTGGGCTGGCGTACCGGACGGGTTTGCACTCCGCAACACCGTCTATGGCAGTGTGGGTTTGCAGTACTCCTGGTCGGATACAGTCGCGACCGGTGTGTCCTATGACTATCGCCAGTCTTCCTTGGAAACTTCTACGGATCCGCAAGATGGAACCGCGTATCTCAACATTCGTTTTGCCGACGATTGGTCAGTGAGTATTTACGGGGTGATGGGCTTCTCAGAGAACAGCCCTGACGCTGGCGGCGGCGTTTCGTTTGTCTACCGCTTTCCTCAACGAGGCCGACCGGTCCGCTAAACCAACGGGGTGAACCCGCTAAACCATAGGTGGACGGAAGTCGCCGGGCCGCTCTCGTTGTGGGCGTTCTGGAACTGTCGGTCGGTCCACAGGCCGTTGCCGCTCAATGCGCTCGGGCCGTTGGATTGTCGTCGGCCGGATCCGCGCAGGCCGCACCAATTGGTTGGGGCGAAGCACTGTAATCACCGTCCGAACTTGACTGATCTCACGAGCCGCTATGACACCATCGACACTGACTTGGCCAGAGACCACAACTCGATCACCTGGTTTGATATCGGCTGGCAGGTCTATGCCGGTCACTGGAACGCCTTGTACTGACAAGCCGGCGCTGGCGTCACTGGGCACATAGCCTTCGAGGTAAACTTCAGTCACCCGTTCATCGAAGGGCAGGCCCGCTTTGGCCACGACAACGTCGGCGGAGAAAATGTCGGCCAGCATACGGCCGGCAACGAAGGCGCGGCTTCCTGCTTCCAAGGTATCGGCTAAGGCGGCCGACGAGAGATTGATTGTCAGGTCACCGATCGTGACCGCATTGCTCGTTGCTGTGGTCACCGGGCCACGTACCAACACTCGACCGTCATCGTCGGTTTGATCTAACCGCGACGCGATGATCACGCCGTCTTCCATACGCAGACCTGAGACTCTCACAAGATCGCCGACCTTGAGAGCTGCGAAGGCTGTTTTCTGATTGTCATCGCCTGCCAAATTGACGCGGACGGTCTGGCCCAGAACAACGAGACGCTCGTTGTCGTGGTCGATGCTTGAAATAGGTCCGCTGACGGCATGCCGAATTTCTAACTGTTCCAGTCTGAGGTCGCCGCGCGCATCGCGCCAGGCGACACCCTCGATCACTTGACCAATCTTGAGGTCAGCCAGGGTTGCTGGTCGGCCATCACTTTCGACGGCTGTCTTATTGTTGTACTCGAGCTTGAGGCCATTAACGATGATGCTGCCGAAGCCGGAAATGGTGCCGATGATGCCGGTCCCACCAATGCCGTCGCCACCCAAGTGAGCGACGACGCCGGTTCCGCCGATGCCGTCTCCGCCATTGACGCTAGCGACAACACCGGTTCCGCTGATCCCGTCGCCGGACGTATTTTGAGCGACGATACCAGTACCGCTGATGCCGTCATCGGAGAGGGACGCGGAGCGCTGATCGGTTGGGGTGGCTGCGCAGCCAGCGAGCAGGGCGAGCGTGAGGGTTGCGGCGACAGCGTGTCGCAGCAGAAACCTCCCTGTCCTCTCCCGGTTCTGATCCATTATTCTTCCGAATCGCTACCCTGTTGATCGTCTAGGCTGTGGTCGTCGTCGAAGAAATACAAGCCGAAATTGAAGCGCTGATCAGCCCCATTCTTCCCTTTATCTGCATCGACCCTTTCTCGGGCAAGCCGGTTTAGGGTCAAAAGGGCGTCCATACCAACTTTTTCGGCCTCTTCCGCCAGTGAATTGACCGATGATTCCGTAAGGCCCCCATAGTGAACGCTGCGTTCAAGCCTTGGGTTCCCGTCTCCAATAAGGTTATGCGTGGTAGCGGCTAAATGATCGTGAATATTTCGCCCAAAATAGAACGCTTTTTCATCGAACCCTTTTTCTGGCACAAAAGCTTGCCGATTGAGCACGACCCGGTCGTTTTCATCAATGATCGCAACACCAAGCCTTAGCCATTCGTCTAGAACGGCACGGGGGCGGACATCCGTGGAAATCCCCTCTACGAGGCTGTCAAAGGACGGATCGGTGGGTGATTTTCCCTGTCTGGGCAATGGGATAGGCCGCCCTTCTGAGTCCGTGGTTAAGGCATCGCTGACCCAGCGAGAGACGATTTGGGCCCCTAGCCCAACCGCCTGGGGCATTGCCCGCTCTGAGGGCTGTTCCTCGCGCAAACGCTTAACGTCTTTGCGATGAACTCCCGTCAACAGATTGATTCTGCTATCGGTTTGGCGTTTTCCGTTGACCGGAAAATCCTCCTCGGCAACGGCAACAAACGTTTCTTTTAGGAGATTCGTTAGAGTGGGCAGTGTTACGCCTTTGCTGATCATCAGGCGCACCAAGGGCCGCAGCAAACGACGTAGCGCAGAGATTAACGCGTCTGGTGGGCCGGCCGGATTATTCGGCACGGTCATGTGTCCTGGGCGCAGGGGTGATTCGTATTCATGAGAACACCCTACATCATTGTGGGAAAAATTCCCACATTATTTTCTTGACGCACCTCAAAATCTTGGCGTATCGTAATCTTGTTCGTGGGAATATTTCCCACAAAATGAAACTACGAAGCAGTTGCAACCAATAAGGAAACGCCAACCCAGAGAAACGTGTTCAGTACCCCCATGTGATCTCGCTTTCTTGTCACTGTCCCTGAGTCAGTTCCTACCCCGGTGACAGAAAGCTCCAGTTGCCTCCCGTCTTTTCTTGATGTTCGTTGACGAACGACCAGCTCGAGAGGGCGGGAGGTAGCATTTTGGGGGTCTGGTTTTGTTTCGCGGTGTTCGGCTTAGTCGAGTTTCACCACCTCTATCTTTTCATGTCAGGCTTTTGCACACTCCGCCGCCTTAACAAACGCGGAGCGAAATTATGTCTGATGAAATCTATACGGACGGGATCGGAGAGATCACTGTGACCGGGAGTGTCGTCCGGGTTGATCTCATGACCATGGCCGTGAACGACAAAGATGAGGAAGGGCGCCTAAAGCCCGCTTTTAAGCAACGATTATTTTCCCTATAGAAGGGTTCGCTCACGCCGCAGAGGCGATGCTGCAAATGCGCCAACAGCTTTTGGATCGGGGCATTCTCACCCGCAAGGACGAGACGACCCCTCAGATGCGTTTCACTGAAAGCGGACAAAAGGGTCAGCCGAACTAATTTCTCATTCTGCTAAGTTGCAAGACTCGCGGCCATCCATACCGCAAGCAAGACGGCCATCAGGACGGCAAGCCCGGCCAAGCGCGTTATAAAATTGTACCGGTTTAACAGCATGATCTCTCTCCCTAGGACCTCTGTGACGTCAGAGAGAAACAACACTGCAAATATGGCGCGATGGGCTCGAAGTGTTGTCCGTGATGTGGCGAAACCTAGGTCATTGAAAGGTGCGCCGTTGAGTCTCAAACCATCAATCGTTTTAGGTCTCGGACGATAAAGCGACCTGGGTGTAACGCATTGGCGAGTGTGCGTGAGATTGGAGCGGGGTCACCACAGGCCTGGCTGGCGATTAACTCCGCCGCGAGAGGGGCAGCGACAGTGCCGTGCGCACCAAGCCCGGTGAGTACAAATAGACCATCGTGATATTGTGCGTCTGGATACTCACTCCAGCGATGGCCATGACGGAGTTCGCTGTAATTTGTGAGGTATGCAGTGTGGTCCGGTAGTGGTCCCGCAATGGGTAAATGATCGGTCGTCGTGCAGCGTAGCCCAACCCAACTGTTTTCTGTGTCCGTCGTATTGTCAGAGCGCAAATCCGGAACAAGAGCATTCAATTGTTCTAGATTGCGCTTGTCCGCCTTAGAGGACGGCGTCGGTCGCGTATCGCGCTCGTCGTCACTGACATGATCGAAGGTTGCGCCAACCACGTGAGATCCTAAATGAGCTGGCGTCACATAGCCTTCGCCGGCGACAACGCATCGCAGAGCCTGACTCAATTCGGTGGAAGATACTTGCGTTATCTGTCCCTGACGTGCGGTTACTGGGAGCCAAGACGATTGCTGAAAAGCCACGCTGTTCAAAGCGTTCGCGATGACGACGGTTTCTGCAGTCGCGATGATGTCACCGTGTTGATTTTTTAGCAGCCATTCGCCCGCCTTGTGTTCTAGGTCCACAACGTTTTGACTCGTGTGCACGCTCACACCGTTCAGCAGTGCAGCACAAAGAAGGCGCGGTGATAGAAAGCCGCCGTCGGGGAAATACAATCCGCCGTGGTTGAGTTTAATCCCGGCTAACGCCGTTGCTTCGTTGGCGGAGACTAACCTCACCAATTCACTTGGCAGACGGGCGGTCTTGATGATTGCAGCCTGCCGGTATTCTTCCACCGCCGTTTGCGCAAGATTGAGGGTGCCGCATTGATGTCGCCCTATGTCATGCCCTTTATTCTCTACTTCTTTGAGTAATGAGAGCAGCATCGACCATGCGCTGGCATAGAAATCTCCGTCCGCGCTTACTCCCGCTGTGAGCCGTGGCATCAGGACAGCCGCGGGTGTGGCGGAGGCCTCAGCTGCAATGTCTGGGTTTCGGTCAATTACCGTGACGGCACAGCCGCGTCGACGAAACGCATGGGCAGCGAACGCACCGGCTAACCCGCTGCCTATAACGGCAACGGTTTTGCTTAGCGACGCAGAAGGTTTTGGTGTTCTGTACCAAGGTTCACTGCGTGACTCCGACGCTGGACCATTGAACCGTCCTGACAGAACTTCCCGTTTGCTATCCCAGCCGGATCGTTTCTCGAGGGTGAATCCGGCCGCTTCAAGGTCCCGGCGCACTTGTCCTGAAACCGTGAAGGTCGCCAGCCGAGCGGCGGGTTGGCACAGCCGAGCAATTTCTTGAAAGACATCGGGGTGCCACATGTCTGGATTGCGATCCGGCGCAAATCCATCGAGAAACCAAGCATCCACGTTAGCATCAAGACTCTTGAGCACGGGTAGCACCGGCCCAAACAACAGGCTCAATGTAATCTGCCCGTTTGCAAAAAAGCGCCGGTGGTATCCGGGTTGATGTTTGGGATATTTTTCAAATAGCTCATTGGCAAACGGCTTAAGTTCTGGCCATCGCCTCAGACTCGCCTTCAATTGCTCAGGGCTTAATGGGAAGCCTTCCACCGAGATATAATTAAGGTGTTGCCGTCGGTCGCTGGAGTTTTGCCAGGCCTGCCACGTCGCAAGAAAATTTAGACCTGTGCCAAAGCCAGTCTCCCCGACCGTAAATGTCGGGCTGTCCGCCCATGCATCCGGGAGTCCGCACCCGCCGAGGAAAACGTGATCGCTCTCACTCAGGCCATCCTTTGGATTGTAATAGGTGTCCTCAAATTGGGTTGAACGCGGTGTGCCGTGAGGGTCAAATTCCAGCTGTGCGCGCCCGAGAGCTGAACCCTTTCCTTTTGATGTCATAGCGTGTTGTCTGCTTGCATATCTGATTGGCGGGCACACTGTGTTAGTGTTGACGAGTCAGTGTAAGCCGATCCGACTTGGTTGTGACTATGAAACGATTCATTGCAAGGGGCCTCATGCCGTTTCGCCACCTTTTGCTGCTTGTTGGCATGTTTGCTCTGGTGCCTCCAGTCCAGGCGGCGGACGGCGTTATAGAGGACGTGGTGTCGATCACGACCGCTGATGGTGTCGTCCTCCCAGCCCTTTTGGTCTACCCCGACGCGGGAATGAACACCAATGGTCCGGCGATCCTTCACCTGCACGGTGGGCCAGGTGGATCGCCGATCCGGATTAACAGTGCCGCGCGCTATGCGGCGACGGGGCTCGCGCGGGCGGGCTATACCAACTTATCCATCGAGACCCGCCACGCGACGCGATACACGTTCACGCGATTCGATGAGGTGATTGAGGACATTCGTGGTGGTGTCGATATGCTCGCCGCCAGAGGGTTCAGCGAAATTATACTAGCTGGCGCCGGCTTGGGTTCTCTTCGGGTCGCCCGATACATGGTTGAGACCGACGACGCCCGTGTAAAAGCGGTCATTCATTATTCACCCACACAAAATATGGCTGACAATTGGCGCCAGCGTGTCGGCGAAGATGTCTACTGGGCGACGGTAGATCAGGCGTCACGAGCCGTTGAAGATGGTGGCCGTCAGCCTTTTATCGATTTGGGTGATGGGCTGATTTTCATTCCTACCAGCTTTCTCGATTGGTTCGGCCCCCAGGCCAAAACCTCACTGTCAGCAAATATCGCTGGGATCGACCGGCCAATGTTGATGCTTGCAGGAGATGCGGATCCGTTAGTACCTAAGGGTCGCCTGGAAGAGCTCCAAGCGGTGGCGTTTATTAGCCCACGGGTCGACATCAAATATTACCCGGGTGTTGGACGCATCTTTGAAGGAGTTCGTGCCGACGTAGTGACTGATACACTGGCTTGGCTGACGGACATCGGAATGCCGCCGCGGCCAGCGATACGCACCGAGGTTGTTGATGTTGTCGCGCCGGGTGGCCGGACGCTTTCGGGCATTCTTTACTCTCCCGCGGCCGGCGAAGACAAGGCAAAGCCCGTCTTCATGTTGATGCATGGCTGGACCAGTGACGTCATGCGCTCGTCGACCCACTGGCTTGCTGTGCGGCTCGCCCAAGCGGGCTTCACGGCGG
>Ga0233433_10003477_pt1 | contig 12682 bp, 13 predicted proteins | sample SI_122_August201_5_FD_179868 | JGI IMG/M metagenome (GOLD analysis project Ga0233433, IMG submission 179868) | Seawater microbial communities from Saanich Inlet, British Columbia, Canada - SI_122_August2016_100_MG | ecosystem: Environmental > Aquatic > Marine > Inlet | place: Canada: British... | reverse complement strand
TGTTCCGGTTGACTGGATTCCCGAGATCGCAAAATTAATGGGAATTGAATATATGAAGGTGGTGCCGACCACCGATCCCAATGCGACTTTTGGTATGGCGTTGGGTGTGTTTGTGCTGACGCTTTATTACAGTATCAAGGTAAAAGGAGTCGGCGGTTTTGCGGCAGAGCTCACGATGCAGCCGTTTGAAGCCAAGAATCCGATTCTGAAGGTTCTGTTTATTCCGGCTAACTTTTTCTTGGAGTTTGTGAGTCTTGTTTCCAAGCCGGTATCTTTGTCGCTCCGTCTTTTCGGCAATCTTTTTGCCGGGGAAATGATCTTTATTTTAATCGCGCTGTTATTTTCGGGCGGCGCGGTTCTTGCGGTTGCTGGCGGCGTTTTACAGTGGGCATGGGCCGTGTTCCACATCCTCATTGTTTTGCTTCAGGCGTTTATCTTTATGACATTGACGATCGTTTATTTGGAGATGGCGCATAGCCATCATTAAGGCCATCAAACGATTTTTATTTGACCTAATCTGACAACTTCCCACAGGAGAATCTCATGGAAATAGCTTTACTTTATGTTGCCGGCGCAGTACTGCTTGGCCTCGCAGGCGTAGGGGTCGGCGTAGGGGTCGGCGTGCTCGGTGCCCGTTTTCTGGAAGGCATCGCTCGTCAGCCTGAACTACTCCCGATGCTTCGCACGCAGTTTTTTATTGTGATGGGGCTCGTTGACGCTATCCCGATTATTGGCGTGGCGATCGCGCTCTATATCATGTTCGCTGTTGTTGGCGGCTAACCCTTACTCGAATTAAAGGAAGCGGTTATGAACATCAACCTGACGCTGATTGGACAAAGTGTCGCGTTCGTTGTGTTCGTCTGGTTTTGCATGAAATTTGTTTGGCCGCCGATTGTTTCCGCGCTGAACGAACGTAAAACCAAGATTGCCGATGGCTTAGCTGCGGCCGAAGAGGGTCAGCGAGCGAAAGCGCAGGCGGAAGAACAGGTGACGCAAGTTACTAATGAGGCGAAAGAGCAGGCGCAGGAGATCATCCGGCGCGCCGAAAAGCGCGAAGCCGAGATGGTAGAAGAAGCAAAAGGCACTGCGAGAAACGAAGGCGATCGAATCCTAGGGGCGGCTCGAGGCGAAATAGAGAAAGAGGCCAACATGGCTCGCGAAGCCCTTCGTGCACAAGTGGCTGCATTATCTGTGGCGGGCGCGGCGAAGATTCTTGAGCAGGAAGTAGATGAAGGCGCACATGCGAAGATGCTCGACAACTTAATTGAGCAGCTCTAAAGCCCGCTCTCATCTAGATTCAAAATGTCAGAAAACGCCAGTATCGCAAGACCCTACGCGCAAGCGGTGTTTGAGATTGCTCGAGAAAGTACCGCTTTTCCCGAGTGGTCACAGGCGCTTGGGCGACTAGCCGATCTTGCCAGTCAAGAGCAAGTCAGTTCTCTGTTCTCGCACCCCCGGGTAGACAAAGAAGATGTCGCTTCGATTCTGATCGAAAGCTGCGGTGATCTTTTGGATTCGGCGGGTCAAAACTTTGTCAATTTGTTGGTGAGAAATGGTCGTCTTGGCACGCTCCCTGATATAGCAGAGCAGTTTGAATTGCTTCGGGCTGAAGAGGAACGCACGATCACGGCGAAAGTGGAGAGCGCGCTTCCGGTCTCTGAGTCTCACCAAAAGCGTATCTCAGAGGCATTAGAGCGTAAGTTAGGACGCCGGGTAGAACTGGAAGTGACGATGGATGCCTCCTTGATCGGAGGCGCGGTGATTCGCGCGGGTGATCTGGTTATTGACGGATCAGTTCGTGCCCGATTGGAAAAATTAGCAGCTGCGATAAGCAGCTAAACCCAAGTGCAGAAGAAAAGCTGCAAGAGGAATTAAAGAATGTCTACGCAACTGAACCCATCTGAAATCAGTGAACTCATTAAAGAGCGGATTAAAGATTTTGATGCCGGCGCCGAAGCGCGAACCGAGGGCACGGTCGTTAGCCTGACCGACGGTATTTGCCGAATTCATGGACTGGCCGACGCAATGCAGGGTGAGATGCTGGAGTTCCCGAATGACACGTTTGGGCTTGCGTTGAACCTGGAGCGCGATTCTGTGGGCGCTGTTGTGCTTGGGGATTACGAGCATATTGTTGAGGGCGATACGGTGAAATGCACAGGTCGCATCCTTGAAGTGCCGATCGGCCCAGGCCTTCTCGGCCGGGTCGTCGATTCCCTCGGAGAGCCGATTGATGGCAAGGGTCCAATTGACGCTTCTGGCTCCGCACCGATTGAAAGCATTGCGCCCGGTGTTATTACCCGGCAATCCGTTTCTGAGCCGGTCCAGACAGGTCTCAAGTCAATTGACTCCATGGTGCCTGTGGGTCGTGGCCAACGAGAACTCATTATTGGTGACCGCCAGACCGGCAAAACAGCTGTTGCGATCGATGCGATCATCAACCAAAAAGGCAAGGGAATTAAATGTATCTATGTGGCGATTGGGCAGAAAGCCTCTTCCGTTGCTATTGTGGTGAGCAAACTCGAAGAACATGGTGCGATGGATCACACCATCGTGGTTTCGGCATCTGCGGCTGATTCAGCGGCAATGCAGTACATCGCGCCTTATGCGGGTTGTACGATGGGTGAGTACTTTCGTGATCGAGGCGAAGATGCGCTGATTATTTATGATGATTTGACTAAGCAGGCCTGGGCTTATCGTCAGGTCAGTTTGCTACTAAGACGACCGCCAGGCCGCGAAGCTTATCCCGGGGACGTGTTTTATCTGCATTCCCGGCTTCTTGAGCGTGCAGCCCGGATTAATCCGGAAGAAGTGGAAAAGCGCACTAACGGAGAGGTCAAAGGCAAGACAGGATCATTGACGGCATTGCCCATTATTGAGACGCAAGCAGGTGACGTATCGGCGTTTGTGCCCACTAACGTCATATCGATTACCGACGGCCAAATTTTTCTTGAGACCGATCTTTTCAACGCCGGAATCCGGCCAGCCATTAACGCGGGTCTATCGGTGTCGCGAGTGGGTGGTGCAGCACAGTGCCCGCTCATTAAAAAACTCGGTGGCGGTATTCGCTTGGCACTCGCGCAGTATCGAGAGCTGGCTGCGTTTTCCCAGTTTGCGTCAGACCTTGATGAAGCGACTCGCAAGCAACTGGAGCGCGGAGAGCGCGCAACAGAGCTTATGAAGCAAAAACAATATTCAACGATGTCTGTTGCCGAAATGGCGGTAAGTCTATTCGCAGCTAACGAGGGCTACCTTGATGACGTCGAATCAAAGAGTGTGGTTGAGTTTGAGCAGGCGATGCAAAGTCACATGAAGAGCCAGTATGCTGATTTCATGGATGAGATGAACCGGGATCAAGCATATAGCGACGAGGTTGCCGCAAAGTTGCACGATGCGCTTAAAGATTTCAAAGCGAACGGCAGCTGGTAGCCGACCCACCCAAAAAGGCTGAAGGAACATGGCAGGCGCCAAAGAAATCCGAACCCAGATCAAGAGTATTCAAAATACTCAAAAGATCACCAAAGCCATGGAAATGGTGGCGGCAAGCAAAATGCGCAGAGCGCAGGAACGTATGGCTCAGGCTCGCCCTTACGCTGACAAGATGGCAAGCGTCATGAGTCATCTCGCGCAGGCTAACCTCGAATACAAACACAGCTTTACCGAAGAGCGTGAACCCAAGCGGGTCGGCTTTATTATCGTTTCAAGTGATCGTGGCTTGTGCGGCGGATTAAATATCAATCTTTTCCGAAGGGTCGTACAGACCATGTCGGATTGGCAAGCGAAGGGCGTGGAGATTGACGCCACCGTTATCGGCAAGAAGGGCCTCGGGTTTTTTAAGCGGGTTGGCGTGAACATTGTTTCGGAAGCCACTCAGATTGGTGATAAGCCAGAGCTGGCCGACTTGATTGGGGCGATGAAAGTGATGATGGATGCTTTCAGTGAGGGTCGAATTGATCGCGTGTTTCTAGCGCATAACGGTTTCGTTACCACGATGACCCAGGAGCCGCGGGTGAACCAGCTTCTTCCTGTTTCAGCTCCGGAAAAAGACGATCGGCTAGAGCAGCATTGGGACTATCTCTATGAGCCTGATGCTCGAGGGGTCCTCGATGGACTAATGATGCGGTATGTGGAGTCATTAATTTATCGAGGGGTTGTGGAGAATATTTCATGTGAAATGGCGGCCCGAATGGTCGCAATGAAATCCGCTTCTGACAATGCCGGCAATTTAATAGATGAGCTTCAATTGGTTTATAACAAGGCCCGTCAAGCGGCTATCACCCAAGAAATTTCTGAGATTGTGAGTGGCGCAGCCGCGGTTTAAGCGGACGGTGGCCAGCGAAAAAGATAAGGAACCTTTACGAGGAAAGATGCTATGAGTACCGGCAATATTGTTGAAATCATCGGCGCCGTTGTGGACGTTGAATTCCCCCGAGGCGCAGTGCCACGTGTTTACGACGCGCTGAACGTCGGTGAAACAGGGTTGACGCTAGAAGTACAGCAGCAATTGGGTGACGGCGTTGTGCGAAGTATCGCAATGGGCTCAAGCGATGGGCTCAAGCGAGGCCTTGAGGTGAGTAACACGGGAGCACCGATTACGGTCCCGGTGGGCGAGAAGACATTGGGCCGAATTATGGATGTGTTGGGTAATCCTGTTGATGAAGCAGGGCCTGTCGGCGCTGAAACGAGTTCACCGATTCATCGAAAAGCGCCTGGCTATGCTGATCAATCACCCACGGTTGAAATTCTCGAGACCGGCATCAAGGTTATTGATTTGATCATGCCGATTTCTAAGGGCGGCAAGATTGGATTGTTCGGGGGCGCTGGCGTTGGCAAGACCGTCACGATTATGGAACTTATCAACAACATCGCCAAAGAACATTCAGGCCTGTCAGTTTTCGCAGGTGTGGGTGAGCGAACTCGGGAAGGCAATGACTTCTTCCACGAGATGAAAGAATCTGGCGTACTCAACAAAGTCGCGATGGTGTTCGGGCAGATGAACGAGCCGCCCGGAAACCGCCTGAGGGTGGCGCTCACGGGCTTAACGATGGCAGAGCATTTCCGTGATGAGGGAAGGGATGTCTTGCTCTTCGTGGACAACATTTATCGTTACACCCTGGCCGGTACTGAGGTGTCCGCGCTTTTAGGCCGAATGCCTTCAGCGGTGGGATATCAGCCGACACTGGCGGCCGAAATGGGCGTGTTGCAGGAGCGTATTACCTCCACCCGGACAGGGTCTATCACTTCATTTCAGGCGGTTTATGTGCCAGCCGATGACTTAACGGACCCATCGCCCGCCACAACATTTGCGCACTTGGATGCAACGCTCGTGCTCTCCCGACAGGTGGCTGAATTGGGTATTTATCCTGCTGTGGATCCGCTGGACTCAACCAGTCGTCAGCTTGACCCCTTGGTTGTGGGCCAGGAACATTATGATACGGCGCGTGCCGTTCAGGGCACCTTGCAACGCTATAAAGAGCTTCGAGACATTATTGCAATCCTTGGAATGGATGAGCTTTCTGAGGAAGATAAGCAGGTGGTTAATCGGGCTCGAAAAATCCAAAGGTTCTTGTCACAACCGTTCTTTGTCGCCGAAACCTTCACTGGATCACCAGGTAAGTTCGTTTCGTTGAAGGACACCATTAGAGGTTTCCAGGGCATTATCGACGGACAATACGATGACATTCCCGAGCAAGCGTTTTATATGGTGGGCGGTATCGAAGAAGCCGTTGAAAAAGCTAAAACGGTAACTTAAGAGCGTCTAATAGAACATCATGGCCAATACGATCCAAGTTGAAATAGTCAGTGCTGAGGAAGAAGTCTGGTCCGGCGAGGGCACGATGATTTTTGCGCCCGCTGAAATGGGTGAGATTGGTATCGCCCCTCAGCATGCTCCTCTTTTAACACGGCTTAAACCCGGGGAGATTCGGGTGCAACAAGAATCCGGAGAAGAGCAATTTTTCTTTGTGTCAGGTGGCATCCTTGAGGTTCAAGGTCATGTCGTAACGGTGTTATCGGATACTGCGCTTCGAGCAGGCGATCTTGATGAAGCGGCCGCGTTAGAGGCGCAAAAGCGTGCCGAGCAGGCGATGAGCGATCGCAGCCGTGATATTGATCTTGCAAAAGCGAAAGCGGAGCTGGTCCAGGCCGCCGCTCAGATTCGGGCGATTCAGAAACTTCGATCCAAGCGCGGCTAGCGCAGGCTTTGCTGAATAAGCGCGCGTAAAAAACCCCGATAATCGGCTTTTATCTTAATTTTGATTCAAGTCCTACGGGCGCGACATTAATAAGCTTATTACAATCGTTCGCGATCAATCGCGACCATCAATGTTGACCCCTGCACTGCGGATTGCAGTAGTATTCTTTTCATGAAACTTGAAGTCGTTGTGCTCGCCGCCGGCAAAGGCACTCGGATGCGCTCGGCACTGCCCAAAGTGTTGCATTTAGTCGCGGGTAAGCCGATGCTGTCGCATGTTCTTGAAAGCGCTCAAAAACTATCTCCCGACCATATTCACGTTGTCTGTGGACACGGCGCTGACCAAGTGCGCGAATATTTTTCTCACAACCCGAACATCAATTGGATATTTCAAGCTGAGCAAAAGGGAACGGGTCATGCCGTTTGTCAGGCGTTGCCGGCTATATCAACTCAGTCAACGGTGCTGGTGTTGTACGGCGATATTCCCCTTATTTTGCCAGGCACATTACAACGATTAACGGATGAGGCGCGTGATGGGAGTCTCGCGCTGCTCAGCGCCAGTTTTGATAATCCCCACGGTTACGGCAGAGTTATTCGAGATCCCGATAACGCGATTTGCGCTGTTGTTGAAGAAGCAGATGCATCTTCTGACCAGCGAAAAATATCAGAGATCAACACCGGATTTATCGCGGCGCCCGCTGAAAAACTTAAAGACTGGTTGGATGCCGTTGATAATAATAATAGTCAGGGAGAATATTATCTGACTGATGTCGTTGGTGCGGCGGCCTGTTCCGGAACGCCTGTTAAAGGTGTGATCTGCAAAGATATCTCGGAAGTGATGGGGGTTAACAGCCGATCCGATTTAGCCAGGGCAGAGCGTAATTTTCAGCGTCGAGAAGCTGAAAAATTAATGGACTCTGGTCTAACGCTTGACGATCCATCTCGGTTTGACCTTCGGGGCCAGCTTGAATTTGGTGAGGACTGCCGAATGGACATTAATGTGGTGGTGTCGGGGACAGTAAAAATGGGTAAAAATGTTGTGGTCGGCCCGAACAGTCAGATTAGCGATAGCGTGATTGGAGATAACGTCGAGATTCGGGCAAACAGCATTATCGAAGGCGCTCATATCGCTGATCATTGCTCTGTCGGCCCATTTGCGAGACTTAGGCCAGGGACTGAGCTTGCGATGGGCGCACGGATTGGAAACTTTGTCGAAACTAAAAACGCGGTTATCGGAGAAGACAGCAAAGCGAATCATCTCGCCTACGTGGGAGATGCTTCGGTGGGTCAGCGGGTCAACATCGGCGCGGGCGTCATTACCTGTAACTATGATGGTGCGAATAAACATCACACGAAAATAGAAAACGATGCTTTTATTGGGTCTAATACTGCGTTGGTTGCACCCCTCACGGTCGGTGAAGGCGCTACCGTGGGAGCAGGCTCGGCCGTCAGTCGGAATGTACCGGCAGGCCAGCTCGCGGTGACCCGTGCGCAGCAAACGGTCAAGGAAGGATGGGAGCGCCCTCAGAAAAACAAAACGTCAAAAGGAGAAAGTTCCCAGTGATCTCCGACACGTTAACTAGAAGATAATCAGTTTATGTGTGGAATCGTCGGCGCCGTTAGACATACTCAAGCCAGCGAGTTCTTGCTGGAAGGCCTACGTCGTCTTGAGTATCGGGGCTATGATTCAGCGGGTGTTGTGGTGATCAATGATGACGGCGCACTCGAACGGGCAAGAACCGTTGGGAAGGTTGTCGAACTCGAACAAGCTTTGTTAAAGACGCCGATTGTCGGCAATACCGGTATTGCCCATACAAGGTGGGCGACTCATGGCGGCGTTACCGAGCCGAATGCACATCCACATATTTGTAACGGTGTACTTGCTTTGGTTTGCAACGGCATTGTGGAAAATCATGAATCACTGCGCCATGCACAGCGCGCAGCAGGGCTGACATTTAGCTCGCAGACCGATACCGAGGTGGTCGTGCACCAGGTATATCTCCACCTTCAGGATGGTCTTGATCTCGCGGCAGCTGTTCGCGCAACAATGAATCAGCTTGAAGGCAGCTTCGCTTTAGCGGTGGTTCATGCCGGGGAGCCCGAGCGCTTGGTCGCGGCTCGACAGGGCCCACCTTTACTGCTCGGTCGTGCGGATAACGAGAGCTTTGTTGCCTCCGATATCACAGCGCTTTTGACCGTTACCCGGGACTACCAGGTGCTGGAAAACGGCGACGTGGCCGATTTAAACGGGGCTGAATGTGTGATTACCAATAACGGCGGGAACGTCGTTGATCGTGTTGTGCACACCAGTTCGCAGTCGGGGAAAGGCGTAGAGTTAGGTGAATACCAACACTTCATGCAAAAAGAGATTCACGAGCAACCCCGCGCGATTGCGGATACGTTGGAAGGTCGATTGCTGGGTGATCAGGTGCTCGAGGCGTCATTCGGCGCCGGCGCCGCGGATATTTTTGACGTGACGCAAAGAGTGCAAATTATTGCGTGTGGCACAAGCTATCACGCGGGGCTGGTTGCACAGCACTGGCTCGAGTATGTGGGTGTGCCATGTGAAATTGAGGTGGCCAGTGAGTATCGCTATCGTCGTCATGCCCATCAGGATGGCACGCTCGTGGTCACTATTTCTCAATCGGGCGAGACGGCCGATACGTTAGCGGCGTTGGAGGAAGCAAAGCGTCAGGGGATTGTGGGTTCGTTAGTCGTTTGTAACGTGCCGGAATCTTCTTTGGTTCGTGAATCTGATCTTGCCCTCATGACCCATTGCGGACCCGAGATTGGTGTGGCGTCGACAAAGACCTTTGTCAGCGCAATGACGGGACTTTTACTTTTGGCTTTAGTGCTCTCAAGAAGAAAAGGTTTTGATCAAGGCTTTGAGTCACATGTGGTTCGACAGGTGCGCACGCTGCCCGGGGCAGTGGAGGCTATCCTGCGGATGGAAGCTGATATCGCAGAAATGGCTAAAGTGTTTGGCGATAAAGCGAACGCCTTGTTCTTGGGGCGAGGCGTTCATTTTCCAATCGCGATGGAGGGCGCTCTAAAACTCAAAGAGATCTCCTATATTCATGCCGAAGCTTATCCCGCCGGCGAATTGAAGCACGGACCCTTGGCCCTTGTGGATGAAAAAATGCCGGTGGTCGCCGTAGCGCCAAATGACCTGCTGATTGAAAAACTCAAATCGAATCTTGAAGAGGTGCGTGCGCGTGGCGGGCGACTCTATCTTTTCGCAGATCCGCACTCTGGCCTTGTTGAGAGCGAGGATGTTCGCATTCTTCAGGTTGCGCCCGTCGATAGTGCTATTGCGCCCATTATTTACTCCGTGCCGTTGCAGCTTCTTTCTTATCACGTCGCTTTAATCAAGGGCACAGACGTCGATAAACCACGAAACCTGGCGAAATCAGTGACTGTGGAGTAGTTCCCAACGGATACTTTTGGATTTGGTGCCCTTAACAATCCCTATATTGGTTCCGCGCGCATTTCTGCGCAAGTTCTTCTGCAATTCCGATTTGGGCTGCGATCATTCGTTTTTCAATGATCTCTCGAGATTTTCTACCGTTTGCGTTTCCATTTAACGCAGAAATGCTAAACCACATATGAGCATAGATAAAATCCTCTGGAACCCCTTGCTCGTTTGCAAACATCACTCCTAGATTGTTTTGAGCATTGGAATCTCCCTGTTCAGCAGCGAGGGTGTACCACTTCAGAGCAGCCTTGTAGTCCCGAAGAACACCGATGCCTGACCAGTACATTGCCCCGAGACGAAACTGGGCGTCGATATGATTCTGTTCGGCCGCGCGGGTGTACCACTTTACTGCTACCTCATAATCTTGAGGGACGCCCTCCCCCTTGTAGTGCATAAACCCAAGATTGTATTGGGAGGGAGAATGGCCTTGTTCGACAAGAGGTGTCCATTCGCGAAGAGCTGTTGCAAAGTCACCGCTGTGGTAAGCATTCAGTCCTTTTAGGAAATCGTTACCCCAACTGGTTCCTATGCTGCCCAGAAAAAGGACAAGGGTGAGATATAAGGTTGTGGCTAAATTTTTCATTGAACGAGTGTAGGATAAATCTGCAATTTTTTAACATCAATTTTTTAAGCGTTAAAAGTTTTTAAGTGGGGTAGGAAGAATCTATGACGTCAATCACGTAGAGTACGGTTATCGGCAAACCACGCTGTAGGGATTTCTCAGATGATTATTGTCCTGGTGACGTTTCCTATCTCATCGGATCTGGACGCGAAACAATTGAAAGAAAAATTTCTTGAAACCGCGCCAATCTATCAAGATACACAAGGACTTCTAAGGAAGAACTATATTGTGGATCTAGATAATCATCGTGCGGGCGGGGTTTATTGTTTCGATACGAAAATCAACGCAAAGAATTGGTTCGATGATGCCCGTATTGCGTGGATTACGGAGCGATATTCAAAACCAAACATCGAATTTTTCGAGAATCCGGTTATTGTTGATAATGACGGGCAGCAGATTATTGAATCCGCATTACCTTCAGCTGATTAAGAAGTTTTTGTTGTAACGAATTCAATGAATAATAAAAATAAATATATTGCGCTGACGACGGGTGAGCCCGCCGGCATTGGACCTGAACTAGTCGTTCAGTTGCTTCAAGACCCGGTAACTGATCATTTATGTATCTTTGCGGATCCTGATCTTTTGCTTGAGCGTGCGACTTTGATCGGCGCGTCTTTGGCGATTAAGGGCGATACGCTTTTGGGGCCAGGCGGTACGGCGCACATTTATCCAATCGAGTTAAATGAATCATCGATTGCGGGTGATCTCGATATAAAAAACGCGCCCTATGTTATCGATATGTTGACGCGTGCTGTGGATGGTTGCCTTACCGGAGAATTTGCAGCAATGGTGACCGCGCCGGTGCAAAAAAGTACATTGATCGAAGCGGGCAACGTGTTTGTGGGCCATACGGAGTTTCTTGCCGAGCGAGCCGGGGTTCCAAAACCGGTGATGATGCTGGCGAACGACCGGCTGCGGGTTGCGCTTGTTACGATCCATATGCCGCTAAGCGAGGTGCCCGGCGCGATTACGCAAGAGAGTCTTGAGGCAGTGCTCCGGGTGATTGACTTTGATCTTAGGCGTCGTTTTCAAATTTCCAACCCTGTGATCGGGGTATGCGGATTAAATCCCCATGCGGGTGAAGCGGGCCACTTGGGCAAAGAAGAACAAGAAGTTATCTCGCCCGTTTTGGAGCGTTTGTGTTTGGAGGGATTTGATCTTAGGGGGCCATTACCGGCAGACACAGCCTTTACGACACAGAATCTGAAAGACCTCGATGTGGTAGTGGCTATGTTTCACGATCAGGGGCTGCCGGTGATCAAACATCAAGGTTTCGGTGAAGTTGTCAATGTGACGCTTGGCCTGCCATTTGTTAGAACCTCGGTCGATCATGGAACGGCCTTGGATCTTGCGGGTACCGGTCGCGCGGATGTGAGTAGTTTAATAAGCGCTGTCCGGCTAGCGAGAAAACTATGCGGTTAAGCTTGGGGCTGGTCAAAGGTTCTGGTCGAACCAAAGCATCTTGAACCTTTTATGTTTAGTGCTCTGACTTAACAACTCATATGGAAAATCCCGTACCGCATAGGGCGCGAAAGAGGTTTGGGCAGCATTTTCTGCATGACTCTGGCGTGGTTCGGCGTATTGTTGATCATCTTCAACTGAACCCAGAGGAGATCCTGTGTGAGATCGGCCCCGGCCGAGGCGCGTTGAGTGACCGTCTTGTCGAGACGGGTAACTCCTTACATCTTATCGAGATCGATCGCGATCTTGTACCAACTTTGGTAGATCGGTATTCGGCGAGCCCCCAGGTCAACGTTCATGAGCAAGACGCGTTGAGGCTTGATCTCGGCACCCTCAATCCTGATTCTCAAATGGTTCTGGTGGGTAATCTTCCTTACAACATTTCAACAGCGCTGTTGATCCATCTCTTGAGCCAGTCCAAACAGGTCTCGAGAATGGTGTTTATGGTCCAAAAAGAGGTCGGGGACCGGCTGTCAGCCCAATCCGGGAACAAAAGCTACGGCAGGTTGACGGTGATGATGAGTCGGGTTTTCGAGATTGTTTCCCTGTTTGATGTAGGGCCTGAAGCCTTCAGTCCACCGCCCAAGGTTTGGTCAAGCGTCTTGTTGTTTTCGCCCCGCGAAGCGCCGCTGGGCCCGCCTGTTAACAGCAGTGATTTTGAGGCGCTTGTTCGCCAGTCTTTCGCGCACCGCCGAAAGACGCTTCGCAACACGCTAAAAGGGTTTTGTAGTGAAGAGGTGATTAGAACAGCAGGAATTGATCCGAGTGCTCGTCCAGAGACATTGTCGCCGGAAGATTTCGCGCGCCTTACGGTGCTTAGTGGTCAAAGTGAGTGCTAGACCTAATTTGTTTTTATTTTTGAAGATTAATTCTTTTCTCAGGTGCTTTTAAAAGCAAAGTCATCGAGTTTTCGATCCACTCTCTTGCTTCTTCG
>Ga0233433_10003474_pt1 | contig 12686 bp, 9 predicted proteins | sample SI_122_August201_5_FD_179868 | JGI IMG/M metagenome (GOLD analysis project Ga0233433, IMG submission 179868) | Seawater microbial communities from Saanich Inlet, British Columbia, Canada - SI_122_August2016_100_MG | ecosystem: Environmental > Aquatic > Marine > Inlet | place: Canada: British... | reverse complement strand
GTTTGCCGCTCTTGTCGTACGTGGCAATTTTGCCGTGGCCGGCGACGTACACCGTGCCGTCGTCGCAGGCGTGGATCATCTTCGGGTGCGGGCCGCTGTCCGGCATCGGCCACTCGACCTTGACACTGCCGTCCGGGCTGATGACACGGACGCCGTAAGTGTGCTCGTACAAATCGTCGATCGCGAGCGGCCCACGGTTGCCCCGCCGCTCACCACCGCCACCGGCGCGACCGCCCGAGCTCCGGCTTCGTTCGCCGGGCCGTCGGCCGCCGAACTGGCCTCGCAACCGTCCCAACCGGCTGCGTACCTCCCCCGGCAATGCGCTCATCACCTTGCGCCGGTCGTCGGAACTCATCTCGCGCAACGCCTCCATGAATTGCCGCGAACTAGCTTCGCGGGCCAAGTCGGCGATGTCCTCATCACTGCCAAACTCCAGGATACGAGCGACCTCATCGCCCGGCTTTTCGGTGCCCTGCGCCTGGTCACCGGGGCGGCGTTCGCGTTGGCTGCCACCACGGGAGGGCCGCACCTCGTCGCCGCTCAACTTGCCGTCACCGTTTTTGTCGACCTTGGCCAGGGCCTCCTCGGCCTTCTCGATTTCCTCGGTCGAAATCTCGCCATCCCCGTTCGCGTCAAGAGCCACAACGACCGGCAATGCCTGCATAAACCCGCCGGAGCCCCGTTCACCACCGGGTCGTGTCCGGCCACCCCTGCCAGCTCTGCCGCCGCCGTCTTCACCGCGTGGCTGCGCGAACTCCATCTTACCTTCCCCCCACGAGATGCCGACGAGCAAGTCGCCGTCGCGGTTCATCGCGATGGTCTTGATGGTGATCGGCTTTCCGCTGGGGTGCGTGCCGAAACGGATCGGCTCGATCTCGGCGTGCGTGCCTTCCGGCTTGGCGTCCTCCTCCGCCGCCTGGCCAAGCGCGGTGCCAAGGCCAAGCGCGGCGAGCCACACGTAAAGTTTCGTGTTCAATTTCACGTCGGGTATCGAAGCCGGTTACGCCAAGTCGAACAGCCGGAACGACGCGGTGGTGTGATCGAGCGCGACGACCTGGTCGCCGAGCAGTCCCACCTCGATACCGCCGTTTTGGCAGGCAACCAACTCCGCGTCTGTGTCCACCTGCTCGTGTTCCTCGGCATCGAACGCCTCCGGCCCGGCGATCACCGAGCGGAACTTGCCGTCCTTGCCGAACAGCTTGATGCGCGGCTGGCCGCGCTCGGCGGTCACGAACTCGCCGCTGTCGGTCACCGCCACGCTCACCGGGTTGCAGCAGCCGGAAAAACCGGCGAGCCCGCGGGAGCGTTTGCCCCAGCGCGCCAGCAACTCGCCGTCGGCATCGTAACGCTCGACACGGTGCCGGCCCGGGTGCGCGACGACCAGGCCGCCGTCGGCCCACGTGATAGGGAAGAACGACTTGGGCACGGCGAACCGCCCGCCCTTGCCGCCGGCCAGACGGTCGAGCACCTCGCCGTCGGGGCTGATGCGCCAAATGGAACTGCTGCCGCCGTCGGCCGCAAAAATCGTGCCGTCCTCCGCCACGGCCAGGCTGGTCAACGCGGCACCCTTGGCCAAGCGCTTGGTCTCGGCCTGCGTTTCGCCGTCGAGATCGCAGAGCAACACCCGGTCGCGAAGGCCGACGACCAAACGCCGCTTGGCCACGGCGATGCAACGCGGTGCCTCGGCGAACTCCATCCGCCGCACCGGCTCGCCGCCTGGCTTGAGTACGACCACCGCCGAGTCGCCGGCGACATAAACCAAGCCGTCGGCCACAGTCATGTCGCGCGTCTGCCCGAGGCCGGTCGGCAGCCAACCGCTTGGTTTGAGCCGCGCCGCACGGGCGGTCGCGCCGGATTGCACCGCCACGCCGATGGCAGCGATGGACTGGGCGCCGCGGCTGAAAAACTGGCGGCGCGAGGGTCGACAGTTGCCGGTGGAGCAATCGCAGCCGGGGGTGGAATTCGTTTTGGATTTTGACATAAGCTTGATTCGATTTTTCCGCGTAAGCAGGCAAAGACGGCGCAAACAGCCGATCGGTTACACCGCACAACCTGACGAGCGAGAAACATTCCACGGTTCGCGCCACCACGCAATAGTTGACAAGGCGGCGGGTTCGTTGTGGCATCGGGCCTCCGGATCATTCGGAACTTATGAAAAAATTCAACATTGGCGTCATTGGCTACGGATGGGTGGCCGGCGCGCACATCGACTCGATCAACGCCACCGGCCAAGGGCGGGTCACGGCGGTTTGCTCGTCACGTAAACTCGACCCGGCGGAACTCAGTGCCAAACACGGCGGCGAAATCCAGTGCCACACTGATTTCAAAAAGATGCTCGCCGATCCGGCGATCGATGTGATCTCGGTGTGCAGTTATCCGTACCAGCACATGCGCCAAGTCATCGCCGCCGCGAAGGCGGGTAAACATTTGATTATCGAAAAGCCGCTCGCGTTGAATTTGAAAGATTTGCGGGCGATGCAAAAGGCAGTGGCCGAGGCCGGCGTGCAGGCGTGCGTCTGTTTCGAGTTGCGCTTCTCGAGCCAACTCATCGCCACGAAGAGCGTGATCGATCGCGGGTTGCTGGGGCAGATTCATTACGGCGAGGTGGATTACTATCACGGCATCGGTCCGTGGTACGGGCAATTTCGCTGGAACACCAAGCGCAATGCCGGCGGCAGCAGCCTGCTCTCGGCCGGGTGCCACGCGCTCGACGCGCTGCTGCTCTACATGGACGGCGAGGTCGAGAGTGTCAGCAGTTACTCGACCGGATCGGCGAACAAGGATTTCAAAAAATACGAGTACGACACGAGCAGCGTGACGATTCTCAAATTTAAAGACGGCCGCGTCGGCAAGACAGCGTCGATCATCGACTGTCTTCAGCCGTATTATGTTCACACGCACCTCGTCGGGAGCGAGGGCAGTTTACTGGACAACAAATTTCACTCGAACACACTCGGCGGGCCAAGCGGTCTCGACAAAAACAAGTGGAGCGAGTTGTCGATGAAAATGGTCGACTCGGGCGACGTGAGCGACCACCCGTTCCAGTCGCAATTCGAGGCGTTTTTTGCCGCCTTGGCCAAGGGCAAGCCGATGCCGTTGACCGACCTCGCCACGGCGGCCAAGTCGCACGAGGTCATCTTCGCCGCAGACTTGTCCGCGAAGAAAAACCGGCCAGTGAAACTTTCCGACTTGCGTGCCTGACCCGACCGAACAGCCCCGGCGAGTCGCCATCGCTATCGCCGCTCACCCGGACGACATCGAGTTCATGATGGCCGGCACGCTACTGTTACTGCGGGAGGCCGGTTGGGAGACTCACTGCCTCAACATCTCGAGCGGCAACTGCGGCAGCGTCAGCTTGAGTGCGGAGGAAATCGAGGCCAAGCGACTGTCCGAGGCGAGGGAGGCCGCTGCCATACTTGGCGCAACTTTTCACCAGCCGTTTTCGCGCGATCTCGAGATTTTTTACGACCTCCGGCATCTGCGGCATTTGGCCTCGATCATCCGCGATGTGAACCCGTCGATCGTGCTGACGCATTCTCCGGAGGATTACATGGAGGATCACACCAACACCTCACGCCTGGCCGTGACGGCCGCCTTCTCGCGCGGCATGCCAAACTTCGGGGTCTCGCCCGCGCGCCCGGCGGTGGACGGCGAGGTGGAGGTGTACCACGGGATGCCTCACGGTTTGCGCGATGCCCTGCGGCAACGGGTCGTGCCCGGGCTGTTCGTCGACACGACGAGTGTGCTCGAAACCAAGCGGCAGGCGCTCGCCGCGCATCGCAGCCAAAAGGAGTGGCTCGATGTCAGCCAAGGGATGGACTCGTACCTGCAAACGATGGAGGAAATGTCGCTGGCGCTTGGCCAGGCATCGGGGAAATTTCAGCACGCCGAGGGATGGCGGCGGCACTCGCACCTTGGCTTCAGCGCCGAAGAGATCGACCCGTTGAAACACGCGCTTGGCCAAGCGGCCTTGGCGAACGCAGACTACGAATACGATCCCAGCTAGGGGCAACCCCCACTCAAGCGACCATGTCGAGAACGCGCTTGTCGTTCTCGTCGGCGGTCTGGAGCAGCTTCGTCGCGATGGCTGACTGCTCCCGGGATTTTAAAAGTAATTGCGCCGCCTCCGCTGGTTCAGCCGTCAACGACTGCCTCAAGTCGCTCCTAGCCGATTGGAACAACTTCTGTGCGGAAACCTGGACACCAGCAACCTGCATAATCACTGCCATTGTCGGCATGAGCCCGAAAAACTGAAGTTTTTCCCGCCTTGGATCGTGCCGGCGGCTCGCTACACTGCCGCCGTGCTGGACACGGAACTGATTCCCGCCGCCGAGGCGGATTCCAAATGGCTGATGGTGGTGCTACACGGGCTGGGCGACAGCATGGAGGGGTTCCGCTGGCTGCCACGCGCGCTGAACAACCCAAGGCTCAACACCCTGCTCGCCAATGCGCCGGACGACTACCACGGCGGCTTTTCGTGGTACGACATTTATGACAAACCGGGCATCGGCGTGGAACGCAGCCGTAGATTGTTGTTCGATCTGCTCGACCGACAGCGCGCCGATGGCTTCGCAACGGAGCAGACGTTTGTGTTCGGTTTTTCGCAGGGCTGCTTGATGACGCACGAGGTGGGCATTCGCTATCCGCACCGGTTCGCCGGTCTGGTCGGCATCAGCGGCTACGCGCACGAGCCGGAGCGGCTCGTCGCCAAGCAATCGCCGGTCGCGGCGGAGCAGTCGTTCCTTATCACGCACGGCACTGCCGATCCGCTGCTGCCGCTGGCCCAGACCCAGGCGCAGATGGAGCAACTGCAGGCCGGCGGCATCCGCATGCAGTGGGAAGTGTTCGAGAAGGAACACACCATCCAAGGCGAAGCCGAGCTGGCGGTGATCCGGAAGTTTGTCGAGGAACAAATGAAGCCGCTATGAGCGGAAGAGCAGCCGCGCGATCGCCGGCAGCAGCAGGATGGCAAAAACCATGTTCATCAAAAACATGAACATCAGCAGGATACCCATGTCGGCCTGAAACTGCAGCGCCGAGAATGCCCACGTGCCGACCCCGACGGAAAGCGTCAGGCCGGTGAACACCACCGCGCTGCCGACTTGCGTCATCGCGGCGTCCATCGACTCGGCAAACGAAAGCCCCTTGCGCCGCTGCGCCACGAAGCAGCTGAATAGATAAATCCCGTAGTCCACCCCCTCGCCCACGCCCAGCGCCACCACCGGCAGCGTCGAAGTTTTCAGGCCGATCTCCAGCGCGTGCATCAGGCTGTGCGCCAACACCGACACCAGCGCCAACGGCAGCACGATGCACACGACCGCCTTTAGCGAGCGGTAGCTCGCGAAGCACAGCAGCGCCACCGCGACGTACACATAAATCAAAATCGGAAACTGCGCCGCATCGACCACCTCGTTGGTCGCCGCCATCACGCCGGCATTGCCGCCGGCCAGGCGAAATCGCGTTTTTTCAGTTCCGTGCTTTTCATCGAACCCCTTCACGGCATCGACTACGCGGCGTAGCGTGTCCGCCTTGTGATCCTCGAGAAAAACCATCACCGGCAACACGCTGCCGTCGAGGTTGGTCAGGCCTGTCGAAGTCTCCACGCGACCGACCGCCTGCGCCAGCATTTCGCGGTTGTGCGGCAACACACGCCACTTGAGGCTGCCCTCGCTGTAGCCGGAATTGATCGTGCGAGCGATGCCGGCCAAGCCCATGACATTCTTCACACCGTCGACGTTGGCCAAGTGCCACTCGAAACGGTCAAGCAACTCCATCACCGCGTAGTCCACCGAGCCGTCCTCCACCGTCTCGGTGAACGCGATGAAAATATCGACGCCAAGGTTGAAGTTATCGGTGATCATCGCGCTGTCGATGTTGTAGCGCGAGTCCGGCCTCAACTCCGGCACGCCCTCGTGCAAGTCACCGACCTCCACTCGCTTGGCCTGCGAGAAGCCAAGCGCGAACAGAACTGCGCAAACGGCAACCAGCGCGACCGACACTTTTGGCCCCGACAAATGCGCGGCAGCATGCCAGATTTCACCCGTCCACGCCTTGCGCCTAGCCACACTCTCGCGGTATCCGGCGGGGGGGGGTTGGTACGACAACAGCAACGGCAACAGCAGCAAATTCGTCAGGATGATCGCCGCCACGCCGATGCTTGCCGCGATGGCCAACTCACGAATCGTCGGCACCGGGATGAGCAGGATGGTGACAAACCCAATCGTGTCCGTGATCAGCGCCACGCTGCCCGGCACGAGCAGGTGCCGGAACGCACTCCGCGCCGCAGCGAGCGGGTCGCAGCCCGCAAACAGCTCGGCGCGAAACGCCCGCACCATCTGCACGCCGTGGCTCACCCCAATCGCAAAAATGAGGAACGGCACGAGGATCGACATCGGGTCAATGCCGTAACCAAGCCGGTTCAACAAGCCAAGCTGCCACGCCACCGCCGAGATCGAGCAGCCCAGCGGCAGCGCCGCGAACCAAAACGACTGCGCATAAAACCAGACCAGCAGCGAAGTCAGCACCACCGTCACGCCGAAGAAAAACACCACGTTGAGCGCCCCGTCGCGGACGTCGCCCATTACCTTGGCGAAGCCGATGATATGCACGCTGACAGCGTCCGACTCGTGCGTTGTGCGCAGTTCCTCCAGCCGATTGGCCACGGCGAAGGTGTCGAGCCGCTCGCCGGTGTCGGGGTCGATGTCGAGCAGGTTGACCATCACCATCGCGCCGTTGAACGAGTCGGTCACGAGCCGGCCCATGTAGTTCGACTTGAGCGCGTTCTCTCGCACCTTGGCCAAGCCTGCGGGCGTCGGCGTGAAGTCGGACGGCACAACATTCCCGCCGGTGAAGCCATCCTCGACGACCTCGGTGAACCGGACATTCGGCGTGAAGAGCGACGTGACGCTCGACTGATCGACGCCCGGCATGCCGTACATTTCCTGCGTCACCGCTTCGAGCGTTGTAAAATATTCCGGCGTGAAAATGTCCCCCTCCCTCGCCATCAGCGCGATCATCACGCGGTTGGCGCCGCCGAACTCCGCCTGATATTTCGTGAACGTCTCGATGTACGGGTGTCCCTGCGGGAGTTGTTTCTCGAAGCCGGCGTCGATCTTCGTCTGCGTAGCAAACCCAAACAGCACCACCGTGGCCAGCAGGAAAACAACCAGTAACAATTTGCGGCGACCGAACACCCACTGCTCCACTCGTGCTGCGGAACCAGTGCCGCTCATTTCGCCGCCTCCATTTTTAGGTCGGCCAACTCGAGCCGATGCACGCCCTTGTCACTTGTCAGCAGCACGCCTCCGTCAGCGGCCTGCCACAGGCTGGTCGCCGTGGCTGATGCAGCGCCCGGCCAGGCAGCCAAGCGGAACGAGCGCCCCTCGTCGGCGCTGACCAGCAGTTGACCGGCGGCGGCGGTGAGCACGAGCCGTTCGTCGGCCAAGGCCAAGCCGCCGTGTAATAGCGACTGCGTTGGCGACTCAACCTGTTTCCACGCCTTTCCGTCTTCGCTGCGAAAGATGTTGCCGCGCAAACCGAACACCACCGCACCGCCCTTGGCCAAGGGCAGCGTGCCGAAGAACGTGCCTTCGTACGACGTCGCCAGCGGTTTCCAGCGCCTGGACCGGTCGCCGCTACGCCGTACGGTGCCAAACTCACCGGTCAACCACAGGCCACCGTCCGGCGCGGGGATGATGTGGCTGAAGTGCGGGTCGTCATCCTGCTTCGCCTCGGTCCACGTTCTGCCGCCGTCGCTGGTCGAGAGAAACTTGCCATACGAACCCACGATGAAACCGGTCTTGGCGTCCAAAAAAAGAATGTCGAGGTAGGCGGTCTCGGGGTCATTCTCGACGTTGGCCTTGGCCCATGTTTCGCCACCGTCACCAGATTTTAAGATCACCGACTGATGGCCCACCGCCCAAGCGACCTGTTCGTCAACGAGGAACACCCCCGTAAGCATGCGCCGGGTCGGAGAGGGGACTTGCTGCCAGTTGTGGCCGCTGTCGGTCGTGAGTAGGATGTGGCCGCGATCGCCAACGGCCAGGGCGCGTTCGCCCCGTCCGTGGACGTCAAGCAACAGCGAGCTCTTGGCTAACTGCACGGTAACGGCGTCACCATCGATCGGCTGCGCAACCGGCTTGGCCAAGCCGATGCACAGGAGGAGTACCGCAACCCATCCGCTTGGCCAAACTGAGATCCAGCTTAGATTGCGGTGGCGAAAAAAAGAACGGGCCGGGGCGAACCCCGGCCCGTCTTCGGGTTGGTTGGGTTGGTTGGGGATTTTACTCACCAATCAATTGCTTGCTTAACGGCGACCTCGCCGGCGCAACGCAGCTGGCGTGTAGTCACCCGGCTTGGACTGGTACGAGAAGTCGTACATCTCGTTTTCATTATCCAAGCCGTACGCGAGATAGCGGCCGGACAAAAGATCCATGTGTACCTCGAGCGTGGACCAGAAACTGAGGATGTCGTAGTAGTTGATGCCATGCCCCTCAGACACGCGCCACAAACGACCCCGGTTGTCGTACTGATCCACGACCAGCACGCCCCAACTGTCCTCGTCCACGTAAAAGCGGCGCTTGGCATAAATGTGGCGCTTGCCCTCCTTGAGAGTGGCCTCGACCACCCAGACGCGGTGCAACTCGTAGCGGCTGTGCTCCTGGTTGATGTGCATCGGCGTAACAATGTCGGCCACCTTCAGGCTGTCGCTATGTAGCTTGTAGGAATTATAAGGCACATAGACCTCCTTTTTGCCGACGAGTTTCCAGTCATAACGGTCGATCCCGCCGTTGAACATGTCGAGTTGATCGCTGGTGCGCATGCCATCCGATGCCGTGCCAGGGTTATCGTAGGCAACCTGCGGCGCACGGCGCACGCGGCGCTGGCCGGTGTTGTAAACCCAAGCTCGGCGAGACTCTTTCACTTGGTCAATCGTCTCGTGCACCATCAGGATTGTCCCGGCCAAACGAGCGGGCGCGGTGACTTTTTGCTCAAAGTAGCCCATCACATTGTCGACGCTCTCCGTGGCAGCACCGGGTTGGTGGTAGTTCCAGAGAAATTTTTCCTCGAGCTGAACCAGTGTGTAGTCGCCTGTGCGAGTCGGGGCAACCTGCCCGACCTTGCGCAATCCGCCGAGGCCGCGGTAGCGCAGCAGGTGATTCCAGATCACTTCCTGCCCGTTTTTCGGAAGGGGAAACGGAGCCCCTCGGGAAGCACCGGCCACACCGTTGCCGCCGTCCGCCAGCTTGGCGGACCTGACATTGGCCTTGGTGGCATCATAAATATCCTGCGGCGCGGAGGCGCTGCGGTGGGTGGGGTACACCGGCATCTTGTAGGTGGAAGCGTATCTGGCAAGAAGCGCCTTGTGACCCTCGGTCAGGTTGTCGGCGTATTGCTCGGCGTTGGCCGCGTTGATGGTTGCGCTTATCTTGTCATTGGCAAACGGGTCTGGGTGATGATCCCCTGAGTTGTAGCCCGCAGGCGGCTGCGTGATGCCCCCCTCCCAGGCTGGGATGGTGCCAGCGGCGTTGCCGGCCTTCTCGGCTCCAAGCGGCGTCAAGCTTTTGCCCAGGTCGGCCGCACTTTGAGCCGTTGCTGTAGTCACGCCCGCAGCCAGTGCGGCGGCTGTGATCAGATAAAAACCAGTGTTACGTTTCATAGTTAAAATTAGTTTAGATTAGAACGAGTATTGAACCATCGCCTGCAGAAAGTCGCGGTCGTACATGAGGTTGTAGTCCTCGTTGCCAAAAAAATCGGTGTACTTAAGCGTACCTTGCCATGAGTTTTGATATGTGGCGGTCACGCCCACTGTCACGCTCTTCCGGTCGTGCAGGAAGTTACCCAGCGGCAACGGCGTGTTGCCATCGACGTCGTGCGCAAACACAATCGCCGGCGACAGGTTCACACCACCGATCACGTCCATGTAGTCGATGCGCGCAGCCAATCTGTAACCCCAAGAGAAATCATCCGCGAACCCATCGGCCGATTCAGAATATGGTGCATGCCCTTGGCCAGCAAGAATCGCGGGTGCTAACGGATCACCACTGAGTGCCGTGCCGGGACCGTCAAAACGCAGAACATCCTTACTTGGCAAATCCGGAACCACCGTTGCGGCAGCTTCACCAACAAGCACCCATTGCGAAGCACCAAGCGTAGGGCCAAAAAGTTTTGTCACCGTAAACTGCGGTTGCCAGACTTCAAACCGACGGTAGCCTTGGACGTAGCTGTTGAAATCCTGCGCCCCGAGCTGCGTCATGCTACGACCCTGCCAGGCAGGGTTACCCATGTCCGGCACGCCGTCACCATTGGTGTCGACCACCGGAATCAGACCGATATTTCCCAGTGCCGGGTTGAAAGGAGTGAGGCCGGCAACTAGCAACTCGATGTCATCCACCTGCAGTGGCACATCACGCCGGTAAGACACTTCCCCCTGAAGTGAGATACCGGTGGCGCCGATCTCGGTGTTGAAACTCACTCCGAACAACTGGATGTCCTCTGGATACTCGAACATATAGCGAGCCGTTCCGGGATAAAGCTGCGGGAGACTGTTCTGGAGGCCATTCAATTGACCCGTGAAACCAGCGCGTTGAGCATTGAGAGCTGCTTGATTGGTCGACAGCTCTGTCTGCTGGGCTAAGAGTCCCTCTCTCTGGCCAACAAGCGTTGCCTGTTGGGTTCTTAACGCAACCAAATCTGCACTGTTGGGATCTGCCGCCTCAAGTTGGGCAATGGCCCCGTTTACTTCCACCAAGCCTGCATCGGCCTGGGTCAGTCCGCTAGTGACCTGGGCCAAGCCCCCGGTCACCTGGGTCAACAAACCATCAATCTGAGCAATCCCTCCCTTGACCGCGTTAACAGTAGGCTCCAATTCGGTAGAGATGTCGCGCCCGGTCATGGCGCTTATCACCGGCAGTCGGCTGTGGTAGTTGATGAAGTAAAAACCAAATTCCGTATCGTTGAGCCCCTCGGCGAAATAGCGTGCAGCCAAACCGAACTGCCCGCTGTCGCTGGCCCGGTTAGTCTGACCTCGCGGAATCGCAGCTGCGCCCGAGGGAAGGAACGGCGCATTCGCCGCGCTAGGTGGCAGGGCCGGGTTGAACCTCGGGTTTGAAACAGTCGGCACCCTGGCCGATTCTCCCTCAAGCAAACCGTAAAGCGGATTGTCCATGTAGCTCTCCATGTTGGGCTGGCCCGTACTCCCGAAACCAAGCATGGCGTACTGACCGCCCGGCCCGACAAAATCCTTTGTGCTGAAGTAACTGCCGGCGGGGTCGATCTCCATCTCCTCCTGCTTGAACTGGTAAAAGCCCTCCAGTGTCAGGTTGTCGGTTGCCTGCAGAGACACTGATAGAAGCGGCACCGGTCGCAACGCCTCGCGCAGCTCCGAACCGGGGATGCGGAACTTGGTCACGTCGATCGGGTTGATGACATTGATGCCGTTCTGGATGAACGTACTTTCGCCCCAACTCAGCACCTGGTTACCCAGGCGAATGTTCACCGGAATGGAGGTCGGGAGGTCGTACGAGATGTAGGCGTCGAGTAACTCCATGTCGCGGCCGACCTCGCGCTTAGCCGCGTCGCTCAACGGGCTGTCGCTGCGGATGTTCTCGAAGTCGACAAAGTATGTGCCGCGCAGAAACAGGCTCACGTTCTGGAATTTCTTGAAGTCCAACTCCAGATCGTGCGTGCCCTTGGCCACGTGTGAGAACAGGCCGGTGCCGTAGTTGAGATTGGCGTCGTCCCCGTTGACGGAGTAGCGGGTACCGCCATTGGCAATGCCGATGTTGCCGGGATCTGTGGCCGATGTTCGGAAGGATCCTCCGTAACTTAGCGTCGTGTCGAGATTGCCCTCGATGACGTCGTTCTCGAACTCCACCGCATGGGTTGTAATGGTCGCTGCAGCAATTGCGGACAATGCCAAGCGGCCCACTAAGGGAAATCCGCCATTGATTCGGGCGATTGGGTTGCTCATAGGTCGGGGGGTGTTGTAACACGCCATGCCTCAAATGCACGCAAAAAAAGAGGTTTTTGCGTGATTACCACCCTGTACCCACACAGCTGTTTGCCACGCTTAGTGGTCAAACCGACGCGTAGGGAAACCCGGGCGAAAAGGTTGACCCGTCCGAGGGTGCACGGGATGCTCCCCGCCGATGACCCGGCTTTTTCTTTTTCCTCTTTTTTTAGCTCTTGGCCAAGCGGCTATGGCGCAATCCTTAAAAGAGTTGCCCGACAACCTTCGAGCCATTCTCGAAAACACCAAACCAATTGAGACGACTATAAACGGTCGACTGCCTCTTTTCGTGCTGCCCATCAGCGGCTCACTCTCCTCCCTGCCGGATGGCCAAGCGGAGAAAGTGTTGAACGACTTGGCCAAGCGTGGCATCGGCTATTCGGTAAATTGGAACCACGGTTCATTTGAGGCATCGCTGAAAGAAGGATTGCGAATCGGTAAGATACAGCAGCGCTTGGGCAGGATGGTTTCCGTCCATGCCACAGGATGCCTGTATTCCTTCTTTGACGGCACCGATAAGACCCAGCACATTGATGCCGACAGCAAGCCTTTTGCCGAGACCTCGTTTGGCGGCACGATGGGCTGCCCGTTTACGCTCGAGCACCGGATTCCGGTCATCCGGCAACGCGTCGAGGCGTTCCTGAAGCAATACAAGGCCGCCGGCATAGGTGTCGAT
>Ga0233433_10003473_pt1 | contig 12690 bp, 11 predicted proteins | sample SI_122_August201_5_FD_179868 | JGI IMG/M metagenome (GOLD analysis project Ga0233433, IMG submission 179868) | Seawater microbial communities from Saanich Inlet, British Columbia, Canada - SI_122_August2016_100_MG | ecosystem: Environmental > Aquatic > Marine > Inlet | place: Canada: British... | reverse complement strand
GTGTTTCCGGCGATACCTCGGCCGGTGGCCGTGCCCGGTTAGCCTGGGCCTTGGCGGAAAAACCTGATGCAGTGATGATCGAACTTGGTGCCAACGATGGGTTGCGTGGCCTGAACCCGAAGCGGACCGAAGCCAATTTGGATGCGATCATCGCCATGGCGAAGGCACAAGGTCTGCCGGTCTTGCTCACGGGCATGCGTGCACCGCCCAATCTCGGTGTCGAGTATTGCGAAGAGTTCAACAGCCTTTTTGCGCGGCTTGCCAGAAAACACGAGGTTCTTTTTTATCCGTTCTTTTTGGAGGGCGTTGCCGCCTTGCCGACGTTGAATCAAGCCGACGGCATCCATCCCAATGGCCAAGGTGTCGCCGAGATCGTTCGGCGTCTGGCGCCAATTGTTGAGAAATTGATCACTCAGGTGGGGCGCAAGTGAATAGGCGCGTCAGCCTAGCCGTGAGCAACAAATGTGCGTTCGCACTGCTCTGTATTCGGTTTATACTGCGGCTATGACCTCATTCGCCTTTGCCCGCTCGGAAGCCGACGGTTGGTCGGCCATCGCCAAGGCGCTCGCGATGGACTTGGCCTTGCCACCGTTGCCCGAAGGTGTGACCCGTCTTGGCTTTCTTTACGCCACGGACAATGTGGCCGATGATTTTGCTACCTTGGTCACCTTTCTGCGTCAAACCACCGGCATTGAACATTGGGTCGGCAGCATCGGCATGGGCATTTGCTGGGGTCATCAAGGTGCCGGCGGCGAAGCCTTCGGTCGCCCGGCAGCGGCGGTCTTGATCGCCGACATGCCGACCGACAGTTTTTCCGTTTTGCCGCTACTAGGTGAATCGGTCAATGAGGTGCCGGATGATTTGCTTGGTTGGATGGCCAATGCGACCCCGCCATTCGGCATCGTTCACGGCGACCCCATGAATGCCGCCGTGACCGGTTTGATCGAACAACTATCACTCGCGATGGAGAACGCGACGTTGGAGGTGCCGGGATTTCTAGTCGGCGGCCTGACGTCCTCGCGTGGCGCGCATTATCAATTGGCTGAGGATGTTCTCGGCGGCGGGTTGTCCGGCGTGTTGTTTGCGCCCGACGTTGAAGTGGCGACCGGCTTGACACAGGGCTGCGCACCCGTGGGCCCGGCGCATCGGGACACCGATTGCATGGACAACGTGATCATGACCTTGAACGGCGAATCCGCACTCAATGTATTCAAGGACGACATTGGTGAATTGCTGGCGCGCGATATGAACCGTGTTGCCGGTTATATCCATGCGGCGTTCCCCGTTGAAGGTTCGGATACCGGCGATTACGTCGTCCGCAACCTGGTCGGGGTTGATCCTGAGCGCGGTTGGCTGGGCGTCGGCGGCGATGTGCAGACGGGGGACTGGGTGTTGTTCGTGCGCCGCGACCCGGCTAGTGCCGAAGAAGATTTGAAGCGGATGGTCAATAATCTGGTCGGGCGATTGCCTGGCCCGGCGAAGGGCGGTTTGTATTTCAGCTGTGTGGCGCGCGGGCCCAGCTTGTTCGGCGCCGAGGGCCGCGAAATGGAGATCGTCCAAGAAGCCCTGGACGATGTACCGATTGTCGGTTTTTTTGGCCAAGGTGAGATTTCCAACAACCGGCTTTACGGCTATACCGGCGTACTTGCGCTTTTTCTCTAACGCGTTAACACACCCGTAACACCAAGCACGTTCTCGAAGGCAATTCTCCAGGGGCAATCCAATGAAAATGCACACACTTGGGCGGACCGGCATTTCGGTCAGCCGTATCTGTCTCGGCACCATGACCTTCGGGCATCAAAACACCGAGGCCGAAGGCCATCAGCAAATGGACATGGCCGCCGAACATGGCGTTAATTTTTTCGACTCGGCCGAGATGTATCCATTTCCAGCCAACCCTAAAACCTACGGGCGCACCGACGAAATTGTCGGCACCTGGTTGGCGGCGCGCGGCCAGCGCGACAAGATTGTCGTGGCGACAAAAATTGCCGGGCCTGGCGCGCGGTTCGAACATATCCGTGGTGGGAGTCTGAAATTCGACCGTACCCATCTGATCCAGGCCGTCGATGACAGCCTTGCGCGGCTGCGCACTGATTATATTGATCTTTACCAGACCCATTGGCCGGAGCGCCCGGCGAATTACTTTGGCAAGCTGGGTTACAACCATGATGCCAACGCCGAATGGACGCCCTTTGAAGAGATGCTCGATGTCATGGCCGAAATTGAGAAGGCCGGTAAAGTTCGGGCATTCGGAATATCCAATGAGACGCCCTGGGGTTTGATGGAATTGATGAAGCTTTCGGAATCCAAGGGATTGCCGCGCATGGCCAGCATCCAAAATCCCTACAGCCTGATCAATCGCACTTTTGAGGTCGGCCTGGCGGAAGCAGCGATCCGTAGCGTTTGCGGCTTGTTGGCCTATTCGCCCTTAGGGTTCGGCGCATTGACCGGCAAATATCTGGACGGTGCCTTGCCGGAAGGGTCGCGTGGCGCGTTGTATCCCGAGTTCCAGCGGAATTTTAGACCACGTGGCGTCGAGGCGACGGCGCGTTACGTCGCCCTGGCCCGCGAACATGGGCTGGACCCGGCGCAAATGGCCATTGCCTTTGTGAACTCCCGTGATTTTCTGACCAGCACCATCATCGGCGCGACAAACCTTGAACAACTGGCGACCAATCTGGCATCCGAGGATTTGGAGCTGAGCGACGAAGTTCTTAGCGCTATTCGTGACATCCACAACGACATCCCCAACCCAGCGCCCTGAGAATATAATTTGAATTGAGGAGCGCCGTTGCACATGCGCTTGTTCGTTGGCCTGAGCTTACCCGCTGAAATTCGCGCCTGCCTACGCGGGATGTGCAATGGCCTGGAAGGCGCGCGCTGGGTGCAGACAGACAACATGCACATGACTTTGCGGTTTATCGGTGAGGTCGACGGCGGTGAAGCCCAAGACCTCGACGCCGCGCTTGGCGCGATTTCCGCATCAGAATTTGGGCTTGAACTTCGCGGCCTGGGTCATTTCGGCAAGGGCGCCAAAGTGCGCGCCGTTTGGGTGGATGTCGCGCCGGCGCCTAATTTGACCCGACTTCACGAAAACATTGAAGGTGCCATCGTGCGCGCCGGCATTGAGCCCGAGCACCGCAAATTTCGACCGCATGTTACCCTGGCCCGTTTCAAGGGCCGTGGCCCGAAGAGTATAGGTGCCTATCTTGAGGCCAACAATACCTTTGCCGCACCGACTTTTCCGATCACTGCCTTTACGTTATTCGAGAGCCACATGGGGCACGGCGGATCTCACTACGTGGCTCTCAAGGACTATCCGTTGAGTGAGGTTTGACGTGAGCACCTATCCCAATCTGTTTACCCCAATTACTGTCGGCAAGATGGAATTGCCGAACCGATTATTGATGGGCTCCATGCATACGGGCCTGGAGGATATCGCGGGGCTCGAACGCCTCGCCACGTATTTTGCCGCGCGGGCCGCCGAGGGCTGCGCGTTGATGGTCACGGGTGGCTTTTCACCGAATGCCACGGGGCGCCTTTCAGATGGCGCCGCCAGCTTCGATCATGAATTCCAGGTGCCAGGCCACCGCAGGGTCACCGATGCCGTGCATCACGCTGGCGGACGGATCTTGCTGCAGATCATTCATGCCGGGCGATACGGCTATCACGCCGACATCGTTGCGCCGTCGGCCCTAGCCGCACCCATCAACAAGCAGATGCCGCGCGAGATGACCGAAGCGGATATCGAAGAAACCATCGAAGATTTCGTACGTTGTGCCGCATTGGCCCAGGACGCGGGCTACGATGGTGTCGAAATCATGGGCTCGGAAGGGTATCTGCTGACCCAGTTTATCGCGGCTCGAACGAATGCGCGTGATGACGGTTGGGGTGGCAACTTTGAGAACCGCATCCGCTTGGCGCTTGAGATTGTGCGACGAACTCGAGCATTCGTGGACTCGGCGTTCGTGATCATGTTTCGCTTGTCGGTGCTGGATTTGGTCGAGAATGGCTCATCTCCCGATGAGATCGTCATGCTGGCCCAACAGTTGGAAGCTGCCGGATGCGACGTTCTGAACAGCGGGATTGGCTGGCATGAAGCGCCGGTGCCGACTATCGCCCAGGCGGTGCCGCGCGCCGCATTCACGTCGTATACGAAAGCGATCAAAGGCATGGTCGGCATTCCGTTGATTGCGTCGAACCGGATCAATACACCGGATGTTGCAGAGAAAGTTTTGGCATCCGGCGACGCGGATATGGTTTCCATGGCGCGGCCATTTTTGGCGGATCCGGGGTTTGTCGCCAAGGCACGGGACGGCCATGCTGAGGAAATCAACACGTGCATTGCCTGCAACCAGGCCTGCCTGGATCGCTATTTTGTCGGCCGTGTGTCGTCGTGTCTGGTCAATCCTTCCGCCTGCCATGAGACGGAGTTTGATTTTGCGCCGCCTGCTTTGCCGAGTCGTATTGCCATTGTTGGTGCCGGCGTCGCCGGCTTGGCATGCGCGGTGACGGCAGCCGGGCGTGGCCATGACGTAACCTTGTTTGAGGCGGCGGATCGGATCGGCGGCCAATTCAACTTGGCACGCCGGGTGCCGGGAAAATATGAATTTGACGAGACCTTGCGCTATTTCCGGGTGCAACTTGAAAAGACCGGTGTTGACGTGCGCCTTGGACAGTCGGCAACGACGAGTAATCTTGATGACGGAAACTTCGACGCCGTCGTATTGGCCAGCGGTGTTGCGCCGCGCCCGGCCGACATTGATGGCATTGACGGCATCAATGGCGCGCAAGTGCTCGGTTATATGGAAGTCCTGGAAGGCAATGCCGAGATCGGCCGTCGGGTCGCGATCATCGGCGGTGGCGGCATCGCCTTTGATGTGGCGCTGTATCTGTTGGAAGGCGATGACGATAGTTTTACCGATACCGACGCCTTCCGACAGTCTTGGGGAATCGGCGTGGCCCGCGAAGAAGCGCAGCCTCGCCATGAGATCACGATGGTGCAACGCACGCCGGGACCCATGGGCCGGGGGCTTGGGAAGTCGACGGGTTGGATCCACCGCGCCATACTGAAGCGCAACCAAGTCCGCCAACTGAGCGGCGTCACTTACCGGCGGCTCGCCGTCGACGGTCTTCATATTGAGGTCGACGGTGCGCCGATGACCATCGCGGCGGACACGGTCATCGTTTGCGCTGGTCAGGAACCGCGGAACGAATTGATGGCGGCACTGGCCGCCGCTGAAATGCCAGTTCACACGATTGGCGGCGCCCTAAAGGCCGGTGAATTGGACGCTGAACGTGCTATTCGAGAGGGCGTGGAACTGGGGCTGAAACTTTAACTTTCTGTGAGGCGGGATAGGCTTGCCCGCAGGCGTGCGGGCCTTTTCGGACTGCGCTCAGCACCCGAATTGTTTGAGGGTTTTCTCGACCGCGCTGACATAGGATCCACCGAACAACCGGACGTGAACCAGCAGCGGATAGAGATTGTAGAGATCGCGACGCTCCTCAAAGAACCCCGGCGCCAAGGGGCGATGTTCGCGGTATCGGTTGAAAAATGAATCGCCGAAGGTGCCGAACAAGGTCGTGAACGCGAGTTCGATCTCCGGATCGGCGTAATAAATGGCGGGATCAATGAAGCCGCTAATCCGTCCGCCATCGCAAAGCACATTACCGGTCCACATGTCGCCGTGGATCAGTGACGGATGGGTCGGCTCGTCAATCCAAGTGGAAAGCTTGGCCGCCAGTTGGTCGATGCGGTGCATCACGGGTCCCGGCAACCGCCCGGCATTGGCAGCCTCGAGCGCCATGTAACGCAGCCGCTGATCGCGGAAGAACTCAAGCCATGACGCATTTTGGGTGTTCGGTTGATCCAGGCTGCCGATCACCGTATCCGTCTGAAAACCGAAAGCCGGGCCCCTGACATCGTGGAGAGCCGCGACCAGATCGGCGGCGTGTTCCTGGGCAGGGGTATCAAGCCCGCCGCCGGTGGGCAGCAAGTCCATCAATAAAAGCCCATCATCGGCGAACAGAACACCGGGAACCGGCAAGTCTGAATGCGTGGCCAGATACCGAAGCATTTCCCCTTCGCACGCCAATCCGCTGCCTAGTCCACCAAGCTTGGCGACAACAACGCGGCCGTCGTCAAGATCGACGCGGCGGACATCGCCGATACAGCCGCCGCCAAGCGGGTGATTTCGGGCGGGTCGGGCGCCGGTGATCTCATGTATGCGCGTTGTGGTCTCTTGGTCCATGAACGGCCAGCCGCGTGATTACAGATGGTTTTGGCGAATGTCCTCAAGCAACCCCTTTGAAGCCGCCTCGATCAGGTCGAGGACCTCATCAAATCCGCCATCCCCGCCGTAGTAGGGATCGGGGACTTCCTTGACCCCGGTTTCCGGCGCAAAATCCAAGAACATATGGACGCGGTCGCGCGCGCCTGCCGCCAGTGACGACAGATCGGCGAAATTGGAGCGGTCCATGCCGATGACGTAATCAAAGGTTTCGAAATCAGCCGGCTTCACTTGCCGGCAGCGTTGGGTGGATAAATCGATGCCGCGCCGCCGTGCCGCCGCTTGGGCGCGGCTGTCCGGCTGTTGGCCGATATGCCATGAACTTGTGCCGGCGGAATCGACGCCGATGGTCTCGGACAGCCCTTGGTCTTCGACCAGTGCCCGAAACACACCTTCGGCGCTTGGGGACCGGCAGATGTTTCCCAAACAGACGAACAGAACTTTGACCAAGCACCTTCTCCCTTGGAGGTTTTCAGATTAGCGCTATCATGATTGGCGATATCGGTGCGCGCAACTAGGACGTCCCTATGATCGACCACGGCAATATCGTCATTCTCACCGGCGCGGGAATTTCACAGGAATCGGGACTAGCGACGTTTCGCGACGCCGACGGCATCTGGGCCAAGGTGCGGATCGAAGACGTCGCCACGCCGGAAGCGTATGCCCGCGATCCGGACCGGGTGCATAGATTTTACAACGCGCGGCGCCGGCCCTTGGCGGAACGCGACGTTGCGCCGAATGTGGCGCATCTGGCGCTGGCCCGCCTCGAAGCCGATTGGCCCGGCGAGGTGTTGATCGTCACCCAGAATATCGACGACCTGCACGAACGCGCGGGTAGCCGGAACCTTTTGCATATGCATGGCGAGATGCTGAAGGTCCGATGTGGTGATTGCGGTGACGTGGTCGAATGGCTCGCCGATCTGGGCCGCGATGATCAATGCGCATCTTGCGGCACCACGGGCCGGATGCGACCGCATGTCGTGTGGTTCGGGGAAATGCCATTCGGTATGGAGAGGATCGAGATGGCCCTGGCGGGATGTCGATTGTTCATATCCATCGGCACGTCGGGGAATGTCTATCCCGCAGCCGGATTTGTCCAAATGGTTCGCGAACTTGAACGTGCGCACACGTTGGAGCTCAATCTGGAACCGTCGGAAGGGGCGACACTGTTTGCAGAGACCCGCTATGGGCCCGCCACCGAATTGGTTCCGGCCTTCGTTGATCAACTCTTCACCGAAGGACTATCGAATTGAGCAACCCTCTGACGTCGCTATTGGATGAGATTCGCGCTTGTGAATTGTGCAAGGCAGATTTGCCACTGGGGCCGCGCCCGATTGTGCGAGCAGCTAAGGCCGCGAAATTGATGATCATTGGTCAGGCGCCCGGCACCAAGGTCCACGAGAGCGGCGTGCCTTGGGATGACAAATCAGGCGACCGGCTGCGTGAATGGCTGAAAGTCGACAAAGACACGTTTTATGAAGAGGGAAGGATTGCCATCGTTCCCATGGGGTTTTGTTATCCGGGGCGCGAAGAACGCGGTGGCGACAAGCCGCCGCGTCCGGAATGTGCACCGGCGTGGCATGAGTGGTTGCGCAAGCATTTGCCGAATATTGAACTGACATTGTTGGTGGGGACTTATGCGCAGGCCTATTACTTGGGAAAACGTCGCCAAAAGACCATGACCGAAACGGTGCGCCGTGGCGCAGATTATATGCCGGAATTTCTGCCGACACCGCATCCCAGTTGGCGAACGACGTTTTGGTTGAAGAAAAATCCATGGTTTGAAGATGAAACACTGCCTGAATTGCGGCGGATAGTTGTCAGGTTGCTGTAAGGTTTTCCTTGTTTTTCAATAACTTCTTGACTTATTTGAGGGCGAAAGCCATTCTCGGTATTCATTCAAGCTCAATTCGTTGATTTTATTTTAAAATCAATAAGTTGAACTTGTTTCGTGGGCGATTCGAAGGCCGAATTTGGGTTTTCGAAGGGGAGACGGCGGCAATGCACGTCATTACCGACAACGATCTATTCCACCGGTTGGCCTTCGACAATCCCTGGTGGGAATTCACTAAAGACACCCGCGTTCAGTTCCGCAACCCGCAACGCCGGGCGTTTTTCCCAGCGTTTTTTTCGCATGTCATGAAGGCCGGTGCGGGCAATGTATTGGCGTTGGCCGGACCGCTTAGGGCCGGCAAAACGGTGTTGATGCGCCAGATGGTGGCGCGGTTGATCGAGAACGGCGTATCGCCGACCAATGTGTTTTATTGCAACATGACGGTACCGAGTTTTACCGCTACCGATATTCCGACGTTGTTTGAAATGTTCTGCCGGCGCTACCGCCACAAACCAAATGCCGAGCTGTACGTATTTTACGATGAAATCCAGTATGTGAAGGATTGGGAAAAAACGGTTTTCGATTTGGCCAAGATGCGGCCCAATACGCGCATAATTGCCGCTGTCTCATCCGGCGCGCCATCGATCAACACGGGCGATGAAAGCCACGATGGGCGGATGTCGACATTCGTATTGCCGCCGTTGACCTTCCTTGAGTTTTTGCGGTTTCGGGAAACTGAGGACAAATTGTTCGAAACTGGCAAGGACGCCGCCGGCATGACCTTAAAGGCTAATGCCTTGCCGGCGCTGAACACCGAATTCCACCGGTATGTAAATTTTGGCGGGTTCTTGGAAGGTATCATGCTGTCGAAGGAAGGGACGCCGGCGCCGGCGTTCATTCGTGACGGCGTCGCCGACCGGGTCCTGCATAAGGATTTGGCCAGCCTGCACGGCGTCAACGATGCGCAGGAACTGAACCGGCTGTTCGGCATTTTGGCCTTCAACACGGCCCGCGAAGTGACTATCGACGATCTGGCGAAATCGGCGGGCGTGGCGAAAAACACACTGCGCAAGTATCTTGATTATCTTGAATCAGCCTTCCTCATCCGCCGGGTCCCGCGGGTCGATCGCGATGGCAAGCGGTTCCAGCGCCAGGTTGCCTTCAAGGTCTATCTGACCACGCCGTGCCTGTACGCCGCTCTGTTTGCGCCGGTGCCGCCAAACGATCAGTTTTTCCAGCGCCTAGCGGAAACCGCGCTGGTGGCGCAATGGCTGGGCTCGCCGGCCGCTGCTAATCTTGCCTATGCCAGTTGGCGGAACGGCCGGATCGACCTGTTAACGATGAACCCGTCCACCAACTTGCCCGATCATGTCTATGAGATGGATTGGAACAACGGATATGCCACCGCCGGCAAGGGGCCACAGCAAATGGTCCAGTTCATTGAAGGCACCAACCGTAAGGCGCAGCCCTATATCCTGACCCGAACGGTGGCCAGGCCGGCCGCCATGCGCGGCATTGATATCACCTTGGCGCCGCTTGCGCTTTACACCTACTGGATCGAACGTGATCCGACGCTCAGGAATTTTCACGCCGACACCTAGTCGAAACCTAAATGGCCGGCACCGGAAATTCACGGTCTGTAAGCCTCCCTTCAGCTTGAAAACGTATAAATGTCGCAGAATCCAGCGTCGATTCGTGTTCGGCGCCATGTATTGCGAACCCATACTTGAGGATGACCGTGAAAACTGCGCCGCTGCATATCGTGTTCATCAGTGTTCTGGCCGCCGCTATTGTCCTTCCCATAGCTGCCGCCGAAGCTGCCTGTGCGCCGTTTCCGCAGATCAAGATTTGGGGCAATTACACCCACGCCAGCGTGACGCGTTATGTCGACACACGCCTTGACGGCAATTGGACCGACTATGTTGGCCGATTGGAAAACAGGCTCGGTAAAATTCGTAATTTGCGCGATAGCGGAAAACCGTTGGCGTTGAAATACAAAGGCAAGCGGCTCTTAGTGAAAGGGCGGAAACTCGGTGCCTATCTCCGTGCCGCCAAACGCCGGCTTGAAGTGGCCCAGTGTCTCGCCGAAGCCGCCGACGCCGAAAGCCTCCAGAATTTCGCCACGGCGGCGGGCGGTGATACCTCGTCTCAAGCGGCCCCTGCGCTGAAACCCGCCGCCATCCAGACCGCCTCAGCCAAATTGCCGAAAGTCCGGATGACAACAGTTAACGCCGGCTCATTGAAGTTGCGGGTCCAAAGCCAGTGCGCCGCTGGCGGCGTCACTTTCAAAATTACAAATCTTGGCAAAAACTGGCCGAAGTCAGGGCGTATTGCAATCTTCGGTGTCGGCGATGGTCAGCCAATAAAACTGACGGACCGGCGCATGCGTTTCGCCTCCGAGCAATTGTCCACCTTCAGGGTCAAAGCTGCGAAAAGTGCGACACGGAAATTTGGTCTGTGGGTTGAGCCGTCCTGGGAACGCCGGGAATTCGCCTACGACGCGATGATGGCCTGCGGCTGACCTTTATCTTTCGTACCGTCACTAAACGCTCATTCGCCGAGGCACTAAATGCTCAACCGCCGAGGCGGTTCAATAGCCGCAACCGCAATGCGTTGAGGCGGATAAATCCTTCCGCATCGCGCTGGTTGTAGACCGAGTCTTCCTCAAACGTCACCATGTCCGCGTCATAAAGCGAGTTCGGTGATTTGCGCCCAGTGACCATCACATTGCCTTTGTACAGCTTCAGGCGAACCGTGCCGTTAACCCGGCGGCTGGCTTCGTCGACCAGTGCCTGCAGCATTTCGCGTTCCGGCGCGAACCAGAAACCGTTGTAGAGAAGCTCCGCATAGCGCGGCATCAATTCGTCTTTCTGGTGCATGGCACCGCCGTCGAGCGTGATACTTTCCATGGCCCGATGCGCAGTGAACAATATGGTGCCGCCAGGGGTTTCATAGACGCCGCGCGATTTCATCCCGATGAACCGGTTCTCGACGATGTCGTCGATGCCGATGCCGTTGGCGCCACCTAGCTCATTTAGCTGCGCCAGCAGTTCCGCTGGCGACAGTTTCTGGCCATTGATGGCGACCGGATTGCCACCTTTAAAATCGATATTGATTTCAGTTACCTCATCGGGCGCCCGCCATGGCGGCACCACCCTCGTGTAAACTGTCTCGTCGGGCTCGACCCACGGATCTTCCAGGGCTTTGCCTTCGGATGAGATGTGCAACAGATTGGCATCTTGGGAATAAGGCGGCTCACCGCGCTTGTCCTTGGGGATCGGGATTTGATGTTTCTCGGCGTAATCGATCAGCGTCGTCCGCGACGTCAACTCCCATTCCCGCCAAGGTGCGATGATATTGATATCCGGATTAAGCGCATAATAACCCAGCTCAAATCGGACCTGATCATTGCCCTTGCCGGTGGCCCCGTGGGCAACCGCGTCAGCTCCGGTCTCGGCAGCAATTTCGATCTGGCGTTTGGCGATCAGCGGCCGAGCGCAAGATGTGCCCAACAGGTAGGTGCCTTCATAAATGGCGCCTGCGCGAAAAACTGGAAAAACATAGTCGCGGACGAATTCTTCGCGGAGGTCTTCGATATAGATTTCCTTGATGCCCAACATTTCGGCTTTCGCCCGCGCCGGCTCAATTTCTTCGCCCTGGCCAAGATCGGCGGTAAAGGTGACGACCTCACAGCCATAATTTTCTTGCAGCCATTTCAAAATGACGGATGTATCCAATCCACCCGAATAGGCCAGCACCACTTTATTGACGTCTTGTCCCATCTTCATCGCCCCGTAAATTCAAGCCGGTTTCCGCCAGCTCGAATATGAGCGGCGAAGCGGCGCGCAGTATAGGCGAATGTCGCCGCCGGGCAAGCTGAGCATTGCCGGGCAGGGTGTCGGGCTTTAAGTTCCGGGAATGAATATTTTGGACCTACCGACACCATCCCTGATCGTTGACCGTGGCCGCGTCATTGCTAACACGCTTGCTATGCGTCAACGAATGAACGAATTGGGCGTCACACTCCGTCCCCATGCCAAAACAGCAAAATCGGCGGCAGTCGCCCGCCTCGCCCATGGCAATGAGAACCCGCAAGGTGGATTGACGATCTCCACCTTGGCGGAAGCCGCCTATTTTCTCGATCACGGTTTTAGCGATCTCGTTTACGCAGTCTGTGTTGCACCTGCCAAACTGGACAGTGTCAGTGCGCTCCGCGACCGCGGTGCGGCATTAAAAATCATCACGGACAATGTTGATGCGTCGCAGGCAATCGGCGCGCATCCGGGATCACATGAAGTGTTAGTCGAAATCGATTGCGGGGAACATCGTACAGGCGTTACGGCCGACGGGCCGGAGTTGTTGAAAATTGCTGATGCCGTGGCTAAGAGTGGAAGGTCAAAAATGGCCGGGGTGCTTACTCATGCCGGTCATTCATACGGCAGCCGAAATGGCCGCGAAGCCGCAGATATCGCTGAAGCTGAACGGGCCGCCGCCGTCCAAGCCGCCAGCCGGTTACGGGAAGCCGGCCACGCGACACCGATCATCAGCGTCGGCTCAACGCCAACC
>Ga0233433_10003472_pt1 | contig 12693 bp, 9 predicted proteins | sample SI_122_August201_5_FD_179868 | JGI IMG/M metagenome (GOLD analysis project Ga0233433, IMG submission 179868) | Seawater microbial communities from Saanich Inlet, British Columbia, Canada - SI_122_August2016_100_MG | ecosystem: Environmental > Aquatic > Marine > Inlet | place: Canada: British... | reverse complement strand
ATGAATTATATCAAAAGTTCCACCCATAGCAATTAAAGAAAATTTTGACATGTATTGATATAAAATTCTTTGAAAATAAATCTACCAGTTTACCAAAATTTGTGCTAAAAATTCATGGGCTCCAAGAGAGGCATTATTTTCGCCCCAAACAAATGTTTCAATGAAAAACGGACCTTTTTGTTCAAGAGTCCAAGCTATAGATTGGGAGTTTTGTAATTTTAGTATCTTGGAACGATGCTAAGTCTTGATTTTGCAGAAATTGCAACTATTGAGATAATTGCGACTGCTAGAATCATGGCTGCAATTGTGCCAAACTCTGGAATTACAAAGGTACCGATAATCTCAATCTCCTCAGTTCCCGCATTAAATGGAACGACAACTGTGTTGCCGTTTATCTCTGCGTCGTCTGATTCCTCTCCATCAACTAATACCATGAAGATACCTTTCTGTGTTGATGTTGAAGGGCTGATTGTCAATGTACCGTCGTCATCGGCATCGATGTTGACGATAAATGAATTATCATTTGTGTTTACTGTTGCACTGATTACGTGTCCGCCTGAAATATCGTAAGATGTACAATTACCTCCCACGTTTACTTCGCTTGAACCACAATCAACATCATCGTGATGCATTTCTTTATCACTGTGATCTGAATGTGTTTTTTCAGGAACTGCAAGTCCGCCATTTAGTTCAACTGTGACATTGTTGTCTAAACTGCCATAGTTTACTTTAATGGTGTATGTACCATCGTATTTCATTAATTTACCAGATGTACTAATTGTTGTACTGAAACTTCCATCATTTGATACATTGACTTGATCAATTGTAACAAGTGAATTTAATGGATTAACCACAGTAACTGTGATTGGTACATTTCCTGGAATTACGTTTGCTACGTTTCCTGTAACTGTAATTGTACTTTCATGATCATATACGGCTTTATCTGCTTCAACTGTTAGTGGAAGTTCAGATGCGTGTGCTTCCGAAGATATGCTCATGGTGCCTACAATTGCTACTAGGGCTACTAGCATTAACGATGTGGTGCTATTCATGTTGTTTGAAAAAAAGGAATATCTCTATTTATGTATAATGAAAAATAAAAAATGAAAAAAAGTTGTAATTTTAGTATCTTGGAACGATGCTAAGTCTTGATTTTGAGGATATTGCAATTATTGAGATAATTGCCACTGCTAAAATCATGGCTGCAATTGTACCAAACTCTGGAACTACTAATCCATCTGCCACTCCAACTTCTACTGAATCAATAAACATTGAATCATTTCCTTGTTGGGCTGTTACTGTGTATGTTCCATCTTGTGACCATAGTGATCCACCTACTGAAATGTCTGTAGCAAAGTCACCGTTTGATTGTGGTGATGTTTGATCAACAGACATTAGATTTCCATTTGGTGCTGTTACTGTAAATGTAACATCCTCATTGGTTTTACTGGTGTGACCTGTTATTCCAATAGTATCTGATCCTTCCATAGCGTTTGCTTCGATGGATAATCCTTGTGCTTCACTAATTGATTCACTAGAAACTATTTCTAATGATCCACTAGTTTGACTTGATACCATGCTAGAATCTCCTGTAGATGTTTCTGCGGTCATTCCACTAGTCACATCTACACTAAGTGTGATGCTGTATAGTAGCGATGTTCCCTGATTAGCTTTTATTTTATACATTCCATCTTGTTTCCAATTGGAAACATTGAATTCTGTACTAAATTCACCATTTGCATTTGGTGTTACTTGATCAACGCCGACAACATTTGATCCATTTGGAGATATTACCCTGATAGTGATATCTGTAATATTTGATGTAGTCTCTCCATTGATCGTGATGATATTGTCTCCTTCTGATGCTGTAGCTGTCAATGACATTCCAGTCTGTGCTGCAAAGACGTCCTGGTTAACCGAAGTTACTGACATTAATGCTACTGCCATTAGAGCTAGGCAAATTGATCTTGTTGAATTTTTGAAATTCATCTAGTTGCAATCACGACACCTCGGTATTTATGTATATATAACACATGAAAAAAAGTTGTAATTTTAATACCTTGACAGCATTCCAGGTCTTGATTTTGCAGAAATTGCAACTATTGAGATAATTGCCACTGCTAGAATCATGGCTGCAATTGTGCCAAACTCTGGAATTACAAAGGTACCGATAATCTCAATCTCCTCAGTTCCTGCCATAAAGTTAATTGTCAAGGTCCTCTCAGTTGATGTTGCAATTTCCTCAAAGTCTACTTCTTCACCATCCACTAATACAAAGAATTGATCATCCTCGCTATTGATTGTTGCATCCAAGACCGATCGTGGAATTGTCAATGTAATTGAACCGTCATCAGTTGATTCAATATACAGTAATAGAGAAACTGCATCTAGGTCTGGAATAGAATTGATTACTTTTCCATTTGTAATTTCATATGATATTAAATCTGTAGAATCTTGAATTGTAATGCTAGTTGCAGTAATGATTGAATCTATAATTGTGACTTCTGATTCTTCTGCTACGGCTTCTTCTACTGTCCCTTCTTCTGCTACGGCTTCTGATTCTTCTGCTACGGCTTCTGATTCTTCTGCTACGGCTTCTGATTCTTCTGCTACGGCTTCTTCATTTACTGATGGGCTTGTAATTCCTGTAAATTCAAAATATGCAGTTGCTTGATTATTTTCATTTTGAGTAATTGTAATTTTATACATTCCTGGTGTTTTCCAATACGGTCCATTGGGATTAATTTCTGTATTGAATTTTTTATCCGATTCAACTGTCATTTGATCAAGTTGAACTATGTTCCCATTAGGAGCTTGGACAATGAGGCTTATTTGATCTCCTAAAGCAATGTATTTTATTTCTCCATATATTGAAATTACATCGTTTTCTGAATATGATGATTTATCTGTACTAACTACAATTGATTCATTTTCTCCAAATGTTGGCGAAACAGCTATGCTTGTAATTAGAATTCCAAATAGTGTAAAAATCATTAATTGAGTTTTCACTATTTTTTAAATCTGTTTATAATATTTAAGGTTGTGAAAAATTTATTCCTTATTAAGATAAAGATAGGTTGATTTCAACTTTCAGATTAGATATATATTAACCGGAACGTGATTTTTTTCAGTTTGTGTACATTATTTATTATTACATTTAATGTTAGATCTGGGGGCTTTCTAAATGGCAATTAAGAAAAATCAAGTACTTGTACCTGATCATGTCTATGTCCCAAAACATGAAATCATTCCAATGTCTGATGCTGAAGACGTTTTAAAAAAATATAATTGCAAACCAACTGAGTTACCATTAATTTTTGTAAATGATCCTGCTATTATGGGACTTGGAGTAAAACCTGGTGATATGATAAAAATTACTAGATCTAGTCCAACTGCCGGTGAGAGTCTTTACTATAGATATGTGGTGGAGATCTAAATTTGGTTCATTCTGCTAACAAACGATGGCCTGTAATTCAGGATATTTTAAAACGTGAAGGGATTGCAAAACAGCACTTAAACTCTTTTGATGAATTTTTAGAAAGAGGATTACAAAGTATTATCAACGAAGTTGCACAAATTGATATTGAAAATGCCGAATATCCATATAAAATTCAATTAGGAAAAGTTAAACTTCAACAACCAAGAATGATGGAGCTTGATGGTTCTATCACTCACATCACTCCAGCTGAAGCAAGATTGAGAAACGTATCTTACTCTGCACCTGTTATGATGGAAGCTAGTGTTATTGAAGACGGAAAAATTTTGGAATCTCGATTTGTACACATTGGTGACGTACCAGTAATGGCAAAATCTAATGCATGTATTTTAAATAATTTCTCCAATCAAAAATTAATTGAACATGGTGAAGACCCAATGGATCCTGGTGGCTATTTCATTATCAATGGATCTGAAAGAGTAATTGTTGGTTTAGAAGATCTTTCTTACAATAAAATTATTGTTGATAAGGAGACTGTTGGTGGTAATGTTGTTTTCAAAGCCAAAGTATATTCATCAATTGTAGGTTATCGTGCAAAATTAGAACTTGTAATGAAAAATGATGGATTAATTGTAGCCAGAATTCCTGGTTCCCCTGTTGATATTCCAGTTGTCACTTTAATGAGAGCACTTGGATTAGAATCTGACAAAGAGATTGCAGCAGTTGTTTCTCTGGTTGACGAACTTCAAGACGAACTTGAAGGATCATTTGAAAAAGCAGGAGATGTTCCTACAGCCAAAGATGCTGTTGTTTACATTAGTAAAAGAATTGCACCTGGAATGTTAGAAGAATTTCAAATTAAACGTGCTGAGACCTTACTTGATTGGGGTCTATTGCCTCATTTGGGTAAACATCCTGAAAATAGAAAAGAAAAAGCACAATTCTTAGGTGAAGCAGCTTGTAAATTATTAGAATTAAAACTTGGCTGGATTGCTCCTGATGATAAAGATCACTATGGAAATAAAGTAATCAAGTTTGCAGGTCAAATGCTTGCAGATTTGTTTAGAACTGCATTTAGAAATTTAGTTAGAGACATGAAATACCAACTAGAACGTTCTGGTCAAAAACGTGGTATTAACGCCGTTGCAGCAGCCATTCGTCCTGGAATCATTACTGACAAGCTAAACAATGCTATTGCAACTGGAAACTGGGGTCGTGGCCGTGTTGGGGTTACACAATTACTTGATAGAACTAATTATCTTTCAACCATCAGCCATCTTAGAAGAATCCAATCTCCCCTCAGTAGAACTCAACCAAACTTTGAAGCAAGAGACTTGCATGCCACACACTTTGGAAGAATTTGTCCTAGTGAAACACCTGAGGGCTCAAACTGTGGTTTGGTAAAAAATCTTGCATTATCTGGAATTATCTCTGTAAATGTTCCTTCTGAAGAACTTGTAGAAAAATTGTTTGATCTTGGAACTGTACATTTCTTTGACGCAAAAGATGATTTGAAAAAGGATGGAACTAGAATATTTGTTGATGGTCGTTTAATTGGATATCATAAAGACGGAATTGAATTATCTGAATCTCTTAGAGACCTTAGAAGAAATTCAAAAATCCATCCTCATATTGGAGTTTCATTCCATAAATCTGATGAACATGATGATGCAACACGAAGAATGTATGTGAATTGTAATGCCGGTCGTGTTTTAAGACCATTAATAATTATTAAAGATGGCAAGGCACTGTTAACTTCTGACCTTTTAGATAAGATTTCAAAGAAATTACTTTCTTGGACTGATCTTTTGAGAATGAGTGTTTTAGAACTGATTGATGCTAACGAGGAAGAAAATTGTTATGTCGCATTAGATGACACTGATACTAAGAAACATACTCATCTTGAAGTATTCCCACCATCAATTTTAGGTGCAGGCGCTTCTATCATCCCATACCCTGAACATAACCAGTCCCCAAGAAATACATATGAATCTGCAATGGCAAAACAAAGTTTAGGATTTTCAACACCAATGATGAACACTAGTACATACGTTAGACAACATCTTATGTTATACCCACAGGTTCCAGCTGTCAATACCAAAGCAATGAAACTTTTGGGATTAGAAGATAGACCTGCAGGCCAGAATTGTGTAGTTGCAGTATTACCATTTGACGGATATAACATTGAGGATGCAATTGTTCTAAGTCAAGCTTCTGTTGATAGAGGATTAGGCAGAACATTCTTCTTTAGAATTTATGACGCAGAGGCAAAACAATATCCTGGTGGAATGAGAGACAGCTTCCAAATTCCAAATGCTGAAGATAATATTAGAGGTTACAAGGGTGAGCGTGCATATCGATTACTTGAAGAAGATGGTGTCGTAGCATCTGAATCTGCTGTTAAAGGTGGAGATATTTTGATTGGTAAGACTAGTCCTCCTAGATTTATGGAAGAATATAGAGAGTTTGAATCATCTGGTCCGTATAGACGAGATACTTCAATTGGCGTAAGGCCATCTGAAACTGGTGTCATTGATACTGTTGTTATGACTCAATCTAATGAAGGTGGAAAAATGTATAAAATTAGAGCAAGAGATATGAGAATTCCTGAGATTGGAGATAAATTTGCTTCAAGACACGGACAAAAAGGTGTAATGGGTATTTTGGCAAAAGCCGAAGATTTACCATACACTGCTGAAGGTATGTCTCCTGACGTTTTGATTAATCCGCACGCATTCCCTTCAAGAATGACTGTTGGAATGATGATGGAATCTGTATGTGGAAAAGCCGCATCATTTCGTGGAAAGAGATTTGATGGTTCAGCATTTGTAGGAGAAAAAATGGATGAAGTTAAAGCGGTAATGGATGAACATAATTTCAAATATTCTGGTAAAGAAATAATGTATGACGGAAGATCCGGAAAAGCATTTCCTGTAGATGTGTTTATTGGCGTTGTATATTATCAAAAACTTCACCATATGGTTGCAGATAAAATACATGCAAGAGCACGTGGACAAGTTCAGATGTTAACTAAACAACCAACTGAAGGAAGAGCAAGAGGTGGTGGATTAAGATTTGGTGAAATGGAGAGAGATTGTTTAATTGCTTATGGTGCTTCAATGATTTTAAAAGATAGACTACTTGACGAATCTGACAAATCTGATATTTTTGTATGTGAGCGATGTGGACTTGTAGCATATCATGATGTTAAACAAAGAAAATATGTCTGCAGAGTTTGTGGGGATAAAGCCAAAGTATCTTCTGTATCTATAGCATATGCTTTCAAATTATTGTTACAAGAGATGCAAAGCCTAAATATTGCACCAAGATTGCTCATAAAGGAGAAACTGTAAGATATGTCTATTCAAGCAATTAAAGCAATTGATGGAATTCGTTTCTCTGTCTGGTCTCCCACAGAAGTCAGAAAATACTCTGTTGCTGAAATCACTGCTCCTGAAACATATGATGAAGATGGAATGCCAGTTCAAGGCGGTCTTATGGATGGTAGATTGGGCACGCTTGAACCTGGACAAAAATGCTTAACTTGCGGAAACACTGCAGCCAGATGTCCTGGACACTTTGGACATATTGAACTTGCAGAACCTATTTTGCATATTGCATTTATTGATAATATTTACAAATTATTACAATCTACATGTCGTTCTTGTGCTAGATTAAAAGTTCCACAAGATGATCTTAATGCATTTCAACATATTAAAGATAAAGGATCTTCTTACACCCTAGTTTCACAAAAACGTATTCCAGAACAAATTATTGAAAAAGCAAAAAAAGCAAAAGAATGCCCTCATTGTGGTAAAACACAATTTGAATTAGTATTTACAAAACCAACTATCTTTGTAGAAAAAACAGAAATTGGTGAACACCGATTATTGCCAATTACAATCAGAGAAAGATTTACACAAATTATTGATGATGACTTGTCTTTGTTAAACTATGATCCTGTAACTGCAAGACCCGAATGGTTTATTCTTCAAGCCTTGCCCGTACCACCTGTAACTGTCAGACCTTCCATTATTCTTGAAACTGGAATTAGATCTGAAGACGATTTAACCCATAAAATGGTGGATATCATTAGAGTAAATCAAAGACTAAAGGAAAGTAAAGAAGCTGGAACTCCTCCATTAATTGTTCAAGACTTAGTTGATTTGTTACAATATCATTCAACAACCTATTTTGACAACGAGGTTTCTGGAATTCCACAAGCTCATCACCGTTCTGGACGTCCTCTCAAAACATTAACTCAAAGACTCAAAGGAAAAGAAGGTAGATTCAGAGGTTCATTATCTGGAAAGAGAGTCGACTTTTCTAGTAGAACTGTAATTTCACCTGATCCTAACTTAGATTTGTCTGAAGTAGGTGTTCCTGAACAAGTTGCAATGAAGTTGACTATTCCAGAAATTGTAACTGAATGGAATATTGAAAGAATGCGAACTCTAGTAATTAACGGACCTGATAAATTTCCAGGTGTAAACTATATTGTAAGACCTGATGGCGTCAAAATTAGGTTAGATTTTGTTGAAGACCGTTCAACAATCGCTGAATCCCTTGAAATTGGATATTTGATAGAAAGACATCTTGCTGACAAAGATATTGTAATGTTTAACAGACAACCATCCCTTCACCAGATGTCAATTATGGCTCACTATGTCCGAGTACTTCCAGGAAAGACTTTCAGATTACACCCATCTGTTTGTCCGCCATACAATGCAGACTTTGATGGTGATGAGATGAACCTTCACGTTCCTCAAAGTGAAGAAGCAAGAGCAGAAGCAATTCTATTGATGAGAGTTCAGGATCAATTAATTTCTCCAAGATACGGTGGTCCGATTATCGGGGCCCTAAGAGACTTTGTAACTGGTGCATATCTTCTTACCAAAGACGATACAACTCTAAGTATTCAAGAATTTTCAAATTATGCCATGCTTGGTGGATATACAGATCCACTTCCAAAACCTGGAACTAAAACAAAAGACGGCCCTGCATATACTGGAAAACAACTATTTTCATTATTCTTACCTAGCGACTTTAACTATGCACTTACATCAAAATGGTCCAAGGGTACTGGTGGCAAAGCAAATGATGTTGTAATTAAAAATGGTGAATTAATCAGCGGTGTAATTGATAAGACTTCAATTGGTGCAGAAGAACCTGAGAGTGTCTTACATAGAATTACTAAAGATTATGGAAATGAGGTTGGAAAGAGTTTCTTAAATTCAATTTTAATCATGGTCAAACAATTCATCACCCATTACGGATTCAGTTATGGTTATGGTGATCTTGTAGTTCCAGAAAAGAATGTTAAAGAAATCTTAGATGACATTCAATCAACCTATGATGTTGTATCTGATTTAACTGACCAATATGAAAAAGGAACATTGAAACTTACTAGAGGTATGAAAGCTGAAGAAGCATTAGAGGCTTACATTGTTAATGAATTAGGTAAAGCCAGAGTTAAAGCGGGTGATACTGCAAATGATTCTCTTGATGATGGCAATGCTGGAAAAATTATGGCTACAACTGGTGCCAGAGGTTCAGCACTTAACGTAGGTCAAATGGCTGGTGCATTAGGCCAACAATCAAGAAGAGGAAATAGAATGAATGACGGTTATGCTAACCGTGCATTAACTCACTATAAAGAACATGACAGTAATCCTGACGCTCATGGATTTGTAAAATCAAATTACCGAACTGGATTATCTGCATTAGAATTCTTCTTCCACGCAATGGGTGGTCGTGAAGGACTTGTAGATACTGCAGTTAGAACACAACAAAGTGGTTACATGCAACGTAGATTGATCAATGCACTTGAACATATTAGATTAGAATACGATGGAACTGTAAGAGATCCACACGGTCACATTGTTCAATTCCTTTATGGTGAGGATGGAATTGATGTACAGAAAAGTGATCATGGTGAGGCATTTAATCCAAGCAGATTAGCTGCATCACAAACCATGGTTGATTCTGGAGCTAAAGCTACAAAAACTGAAATTGAAACACTTGCTAAGAAATACACTGCAACATTTAATCCACGATTAACTAAACTTGTAATTGACGCATTAAACAAATCTAATCTAAGTAAATCCGGCGTTGAAACCGTATGCAAGAAAGGTCTTTCACTCTACAACAGTGCTCGTGCAGAACCTGGTCAAGCCGTTGGAATTGTCACTGCACAATCTATTGGTGAACCTGGAACTCAGATGACTCTAAGAACATTCCACTTTGCAGGAATTAAAGAAAGAAACGTCACATTGGGTCTTCCAAGATTAATTGAACTAGTTGACGCAAGAAAGAAACCGGTTACCCCAACTATGGATGTCTACTTAGAAAAAGAAAATAAAACTAACAGAGAAAAAGCAATTGAAGTTGCAAGAAATGTTTTACAGACTAAAGTCAGCGCATTAATTGCTGACACTGAAACTGATTATTCTACTAACATTAAATTAATTTTAAGTGAAAAGAGACTCAGAGAGAGAGGCTGCTCAGTTGCAGAAGTTGAAGCATCACTTTCATCCAACAAAAAGTTCAAGATGGAAGTAACTGCTGAATTAATCACTTTGAATTTAGTTGAAGAATGCGATACTGCAACTGCAATTGGAATTAGAAATAAAGTTCTCAATACTACTGTTAAAGGAGTTCCAGATATTGAGCGTGTAACATTAGTTCAAAAAGATGATGAATGGGTAATTCAAACTACTGGTTCAAACATTGCAAAATTACTTGAGGTTAAGGGTATAGATAAAAGAAATGTTAGAACAAACAATGTATTTGAAATTGCAGGAACTTTGGGTATTGAAGCCGCAAGAAATGCATTGATCAGTGAACTACAGCACACCTTGGGAGACCAAGGTTTGGAAGTTGATGATAGATACATCATGCTTGTATCTGATTTGATGTGTTCTAGAGGTTACATGCAACAAATTGGTAGACACGGTATTGCTGGTACTAAAGACAGTGTTCTTGCAAGAGCTGCATTTGAAATTACTGTACCAACCCTTGCACATGCTGCACTCGCTGGAGAAGTTGAGGCACTCAGAGGAATTACTGAAAACGTAATTGTTGGTAGTCAAATTCCAATTGGAAGTGGTACTGTTGATTTGTACATGCAAGTTAGTAAGAAAAAATCTGACAAGTGATAATTATGGCTGATGAAATTTCTACAGCAATGGCTAACTGTCAAGGGAAATCTGTCCTACTTCGTCTAAGAAATTCAAAAACAATTCAGGGCTCTTTAGTCGACTTTGATATTCATATGAATTTGACATTAGAACATGCTGAAGATATTACTGACGAAAAACATATTGTTCTTGGAAAAGTTTTACTGCGCGGAGATAACATCTTAGCAATTTCTTTACCTACTGACAAATCTTAGAAATAACCATCAAACATTAAATTCAATTTCTGTTAATTCTCTATGTGTATTTAATTTTGGTAGGATTGTTTTTAATTTTTACTCCAGCATATGCTCAATCTATTCCTGACTATGAAAAACCATACGCTCCAATTTTTACAGACAAATCTGTTTACTCTTGGACTGACAAAATTATTATTTCTGTAATGGCTCCAAGTTGGAATAGTAATCCGAATCAAATCGATTCAATTGGTAATCTTGAATCACATTCCCTAAAAATTTCTTCAGGTGAATATTCTCTAAAGCCTTATCGATTAACTGAAACTAATTCCAACTCTGGAATTTTTTCAGGCGAAATTATTCTTACAGGTTTTTTACATGATGTTGATGGTGATGGGATTTTTGATACCAATCCTAGAACAACTGGCAATGGACCTACAAATGGATTTTTACAATCTGATGGAGATGATTCGATATCGATTTCATTTGAATTTGCAGATGGTGTAACACTTGTTGAATCTATTCCTGTTAGTTGGAATCATGGGACAATTCAATTCTCAAAAGATACATTTCTGTTAAATGATTCAATACAAATCCGTGTAATTGATTCTGATTTGAATTTAAACCCTGAAATGATTGATAGTGTAACGCTGGAAGTTTTTTCAGATTCTGACGTGGGTGGATTATTGGTTAACGCTATAGAGACATCCGAAAGATCTGGCGATTTTATTTCCACAATTACTTTATCTGCTGATTCGCCTTCTAGTGGAAATAGACTTTATGCTGTTCCTGGTGATACCATATTTGCAAAATATGATGATCACACTTTGCCCAAACCCTTTTCGAAAACTGATAACCAATATGTTGAAACTTTTGCAAAAATTGATCATTCTACTTTGCCTCTTGATAGAATAAACGTTTCACCTGTTTTCTTATCTGATAGATTTGAAAATCATATAACTTCATTTCTTTCAAACATGCAAATACAAATAGTTGGATCAATTGAAAATCAAATCAAGTATGATCAAGAATTTATTTATTTTTTTCAAATAAAAAATTCTGATGGAATCGTTACTTCTATTTCTTGGATTCAGGGAAATTTATCTTCTAACCAGATTTTGGATATTTCACGATCTTGGATTCCTGAAAAACCTGATACTTATATTTTAGAAACTTATGTCTGGAATTCGTTAATCAAATTAATGCCAATGAGCCCGCCTACATTTACAACAATCATTGTTAATTAATTATAATTAAATTCAATTTTTATATGTCAAAAAAATATTTTTAATTTGATTTTTAATGCATCCAACTATTTTTTCAATAAACCTATAAGGCCCTGACAAGACGATCGGAATAAGGAAAATACATGAGTAAAATACTTGAAAAATCATTAAAGGATGCACGTAAGGAGGATAGACTAACTATGGGCGCTAAACAAGTTTTAAACTCTCTAAATAATTCCAAATTGATCATTTTATCAAGATCTGTAGATGGTGAAATGCTTGAAAGAATTCAATCTGATGCAAAAAAACAAAAAGTTCCTCTAGTAAACTTTGAAGGAACTTCAGTTGCATTGGGCAGATTATGTGGATTACAATTTAGAATTTCAACAATCTCATTTACCACAATCGATGAGGCAAGTATTAAATCAATTTTAAAAGACGAGGAAACAAATGTCTAACTTAACTTTAAATGAGACATTTTTAGTCTGGAAACAGTAGAGAATTATTATGCAAGCAATTAAACTTTCAACTGATCAAATGCGTATGATGTCACTTTTTCAAAATGTGACTGGTGCAGTTGCTAGAGATTGCATTGATGATGAAAAACAGGATAGAGTAATTTTTGTAGTTAATACTGGTAAGATGGGACTTGCAATTGG
>Ga0233433_10003471_pt1 | contig 12700 bp, 13 predicted proteins | sample SI_122_August201_5_FD_179868 | JGI IMG/M metagenome (GOLD analysis project Ga0233433, IMG submission 179868) | Seawater microbial communities from Saanich Inlet, British Columbia, Canada - SI_122_August2016_100_MG | ecosystem: Environmental > Aquatic > Marine > Inlet | place: Canada: British... | reverse complement strand
ACCGCCTGACTCACCCGTGCCGCTATAAACAGCGAGATCTTTACGAAACCCGGGTGTGCTGGCATTTGCCAGGTTATGAGAATTCACGGCCTGCGCCATCATGGTCTCTCTTGCACCTATGGCTGCCAGTTCTAACAATCGATTCACGGTTTAAACTCCTATGCTTCTGCTATCTGATTAACGTAGGTTAATGACAGTCTGAGTAACCGTATCTTCGGTCTGAATCAGCTGGGCGTTAGCCTGGAAGTTTCTCTGGGCGATAATCATACGGACAAGCTGCGAGGTCAGTTCAACGTTGGAACCTTCAAGCGCACCGGACTGTATCGCGCCCGTTCCACCCAAACCTGGTGTAGAAAGCGTCGGCTGGCCAGCACTAAAAGTTTCAACCCAGGTGGAATCACCAGAAGGCTGAAGCCCATTCGGGTTGGTGAATGACGCCAGTGCTATCTGGCCAATCTGCCTGGACTGACCATTGGTATATCGGGTAAACAAGACACCGGATTCGTCAATTTCAACGCCTCGAAGCTGTCCTGTGGTATAGCCATCCTGATTCACTGTGCTAACAGCAAAAGCGGCGCCATATTGGGTGAAACTGGAAAAATCCAGCGACAATGCCTGAGCGCTTGCACCATTGGATGCGCCATCAGCGTCCAGTGGAGTCCAATCCGCAATATTGTAGGCCAGTGGCAGGTTGTCCGCAGCAATCTGACCATTAGCTTCAAATGGCATACTTATGCCCGCACCGATTTCAACGCCATCAATCAGGGTTCTTGCTATCCATTCGTTCGGCTTAGTCGGATCAGTCAAATCAGCTGCTGCCACCTTACTGAAATAAATGGACATGACATGCGGATTACCTAACTGGTCGTAGACCGTTAGCGATGTTGACGACTCAAACATACCCGGTGTTGGTGCAGTTGCCGGGTCGGCAAATGCATTAAAGGGCCCGGACCATGGAATCACCGGGGCTACACTTCTTGAATCAAGGTTAGCAGTAATAACGGCCTGACTGGTTGCATTTGGATCGATCAATGCCGTACTCAGTTGCAGGTTGCCCAATTCACCGGTGATATTACCCTCAACGTCCTGGGGATAACCTTGCAGCTGCATACCCGATCCATTGACGATATTACCGTCTCGGTCCAGTTGAAAAGCACCGGCTCGAGTGTAGGTGGCAACGCCGTCGTTACTGAGTCGGAAGAAACCAGAACCATTGATCGCCAGGTCCAGAGAATTAGTCGTAAATTCGATATTTCCCTGACTGAAGTCCTGTTTGACTGAATTTAACTGAACACCCTGGCCAATAGCTGTACCGGGCGTGCCGAGCAAACTCGATGCGTAGATATCAGTGAATTCTCCCCTCGAGGATTTGAAGCCTGAGGTAGAACTATTTGCTATATTATTACCAATGATGCCTAAATCGGCAGAGGCTGCCAGAATTCCTGAGACGGAAGTATCAAAAGCCATTGTTTCACTCCTTTAACATTAATTTCAATTTATTTACGGTTGTGATGCTCCAACAAGAGCGGTTTAGCGGTACTCCGCTACATCTGAGAGATAAGCTGATTGCCCATTGGCTAAATTCAACGTGATCTGCTGAGTCTGTTGATTCAGGCTGATACTCTCTATACGGTTAGCCACGCCCACTTGTAACGACTGGACCTGGCCCGAGACTGCACCTACGGCATTGACCTGGTAATCTCCTGCTGCCACCGGCTGCCCTGATTGATTCAGACCATCCCAGCTGAAATCTCGGTTACCCGGCACGCTGGTATCAAGCATGAATGAACGTACCAGTTCACCGCTGCTATCCCTGACCTGTATTTCAACATTTGACGCGTAATTGGCATTGGGAACCATGCCTTCGAGCGGCTGCACGCCATCGTACCTGCCGATGTTAGAGCCGGTAATGACCTGGCGGTCCAACAAAGCTGCAGCCTGCAAACCCTGCGCACCCATAATAGAATCCGCGACCGTCGCAAAACTCCCGTTTAACTCGTCAATTCCATTAACCATACTGAACTGCGCCATCTGCGCCATGAACTGGTTGTTATCCATGGGTTTGGTTGGGTCCTGATGCTCAAGCTGGGCTACCATCAGAGCCAGGAAATCCTGCTGACCAAGCTCATTTTTAGTTTTACCCGTTTGGCTGTTCATTGCCTGGGAAGCACCGAAGTTATCGCTGATTACTGTTGTCTGCATTTCTTTCTCCGCTATCTACTGACCTAAGGTCAGTGTCCTCATAAGTAACTGTTTTGCTGTATTCATCATTTCAACATTGGTCTGATACGATCTGGACGCTTCCATCATGTTGGCCATCTCTTCGACGGTATTAACATTCGATAGATAAACGAAACCAGTTTCATCGGCCAATGGATGGCCGGGATCGAACAATTTCCGAGGGGCCGTTTCATCTTCATAGACACCATCAACGCGCACGCCCTTAGCAGCCGAATTCGATAATTCCTGATTGATAAAGGATTTGAAAACCGGATACTTCGCCCGATAGACAGTATCAGCAGAGCCTGCCGCCACTTCCGCATTGGCCAGGTTTTCTGCGACGAAATTAAGCCGTGTGGTCTGCGCAACTAACGCTGACTGGCTCAATGCAAAAACATTCATCAAACTCATCGTTATTCTCCCCTCAAGGCAAGCTTAAGACCTTTTACCTTTGACGATAGAAATTGAATACTGGCCTGATAACGAATGGCATTTTCTGTAAAGGCAGCCTGCTCGGCTTCGCCTTCAACGGTATTGCCATTTTCAGAAGGTTGCGTTGGTACCCTGTAGAGCAGATTGCTACTCTGGGTTGCGTCCATCTTCATATGTTTAGCATGTGAAGTCAGTAATCTGCCGCCTGAGCCTTGCATCAGGCTGCTGATTTCCGCTTTAAAATCCATATCCCTGGCCTTAAACCCAGGCGTATCTGAATTAGCCACATTAGAGGCAATAATCTCGGCTCGCTCGGAGCGCTTCATTAATGCCGCCGCATGAATATTTAACGAGTTATCAATCCAGTTCATCTATCTATCCACTATCCTGATTCCAGTTTCAGCACTGCCCGCCTTTCGTTCTGATGCGGCTGACAGTTTTGTACACGGCTTACAATGCAACCACCATGCCAAATAATTTTTACTACCAATTTCAATCACTTATAGGATTAAACGGTGCGTGAGCATCTCCGGGCGGCAAGCTTAGCGGACAAACCTTGCCGCGATGCGTCATCACTCTTGCCGCTTTGCTGCTTTTTATTTGGAATTCGATTAGGTAAATGCTTAGGTTTCTCTTTACCTATCTATTTAGGTATTTGATTGGACAAATGAATCACATATAAAACTTAGACGTGTCGACTGGCTCAGCAATAAGTAACCGGGCATGGCTTTTTTAGCAGGAACCGGGTCTCCTACATCCCAGATCACTACCAGCCTGGGCTCAGAATCATAGCCGGGTTATCCGCAAAGACTGGCAGTGCTTATAGGTAAAGCCCAGGGATAATGAAATAGTCATAGACTGTGACCGCCCATGAAGGTTGATCCTCAGTCGATATGACCGTTAGGCAAAGATAGCTGAACTTGCCGCTGGAAAACCGAGCTTCCCCAAAAAAGAAACGACCCTCCCAGAGAATTTACGATAACGCCATGACAGCTATTTTAGGCAGTGTCTTTAACTTCGTTTTGCCCGGCCGCCGCGCCGGCAACCTGACCAGGCCGACCCGCTTCCAATCAGTTACCAAGCCCTACTCTGGTGTAAAACCTGATTTCTTGAAATCTTGGCACGTATATTGTTTGTAAATTAACCAACAACAAAAGCGGATTGCACCGTCTTTATAGAAAATATAAATTAAATCCTTTTAAATCAATTGTTTAAAAGAAAAAATAGACACCGGAACGGAAACCATGAAAATGAATAACGATCGACCAGACAAAGAATTGACACTGGATTGGCCGGTTTCTTTGACACCCTGGCTGCCTTTAGTACTGATCAGTGTGATGCAGGTTATTTGCTTTCCGGCTTACGCGGTGGAATTCCACGACCATGATGACATTTTATCGGTAGCCGAAAGACAGGTCCTAAAACTACCTGAAATTGCAGACCTACGTCAGCCTTTTATCAGTATAGATAAATTGGACACTCGTTTACGGCTTAAAAAATGCAGTGAACCTTTACAGGCTGAGCCGTCACCCGGAGGGGTGAGGTCAGGTAAAACCACCATCGCTGTGCACTGCTATGGTAACCAGCCATGGAAGCTCTACGTTCCTGCCAAGATTGAGTCCATCATCAATACGGTTAAATTAACCCGCTCCCTGCCACGAGGCGCGATCCTGGGTACTTCAGATATCAGCCTGACGCAAAGCCGGCGCAGCTCGACCCCCAAACCACTAATCAATTCCATTGAAGAAGCGCAAGGCGCAGCACTGCGCCGAGCTCTAGCCAGGGGAACAGAATTAACACAATCCATGCTTGAAGCGCCTCTGATACTCAAAAGAGGTGAACAGACCATCATCCTCGCCGGCAGAAACGGCCTGGAAGTCCGCATGAGTGGCAAAGCGTTGCAAGATGGAGCTGAAGGAGAATTCATTCGTGTCCAAAACTTGACCTCAAAACGAACCGTTCAGGGAAGGGTTAGGGCAGATGGATCCATCGAGATAGATCGATGGTAAAAAAAAACTAAAGTTTTATGAGATACTGCCGATAACTACAGTGTACCGATCAACCTTTACAGGACATTTTTGAAATGGCGATTGAAATAAAGCCGACTCAAGCAGGGCCCACCCCTGGTTCGATGCAAAAGCCCTTACAGGCAAATGCAGCGGATGACCTGTCCAATCGCTCTACCAGCACGGATACCGTGACGGTAACCAGCGCTGCTGAAGGGATGCTCGAAATGGAGAAAACCCTGTCTAACCTTCCATCGAGTAACGGTGAAAGAGTCGCTGCCATCAAGCAGCTTATCTACGAAGGTCAGTTCCATATTGATGCCGGTAAAATTGCTGCAAAACTGATTGAACAGGAATTAGACCTCCTCTAACTCAAATCAGCGTTATTGGCTCTCTGAACCCAGGAGAGCACCATGAGTAAAGATGACCCGCTGCAATTTAAAGTGGCCTTCGAAAATATATTTAACAATAAAGCCTCCCACCTGGAGGAACTTCTGGCTACCATTCTCCACGAGCGAGATGCGCTGAGCGGCAATTTAGTCGAAGAAATCGAAAAAGCAGCAGGGCAAAAACAGAGCCTGATGCAATCGGTGGAAGAAAATGTCCGACAGAGCAAAACATTGCTGACGCATCTGAAACAAACCATGCCAGCGCACTCCCAAGAAGCCATTCTGAACTGGTGCGACCCTAGCGGTGGCCTGAATCAGCTTCGAGACAGGATTACCGACATCACCAGTCGCTGTCAGTCAGAAAACAACCGCAATGGCATTCAGGTTCGGAGGCAAAGCCAGCATGTCCATACCGCTTTGAACATATTGCGTGGTGAGGGCTTAACCAGTGCCTTCTATGGCGCTACAGGCGAGCCTGCCACGGAACATGGCGTCAGAAGCCTGGGGAAAGCTTAGAACTTACTATTATTCCTCGGATTTGCGGAAAGTATAGGTGAGTCCGGAGGTATACCTGAAATTGTCGGAATTAACCCCATAAGTCGGTTGGCTATCATGGTCATAAGCCAGGCTCAAATCCAGGGATAATTTATCGGTCAATTTGGTCACTATTTTTGTCACTGCAATACTACGCATACCCCCGGCAGATAATCCCGGCTGGGCAAATGCCGATAGGCTCCATCTCGTTTGCCGGGTCTGTCCGATTGGCATGGAAAGTGTTAGATAAATATTGGCTCGACTTCTTGATTCCTGCGCGGCCACATCTACAAAACGTTCCTGCTCCTGCATAACCCCAATACCGATCAACGCGTCAATGTTACCTTCGCTGTTTTGCCAGTCAAACCGGTAGCCTGCGCCAAACAGCCTTCGAGAATCCAGTTTCTGGAACCGGTCGCGCTGACCCTGAACATAAAACTCAACTCCACCGGTAGCCAACTTACGAACGTAGCGAACATGAACAAAAGCATTATCGACGGTATCTCGGCCTTCTGATTGTTCTGCCTGGTAACTTCCGATTAGCAACCAGGTCGACTTGTCACCACGGAATAGCGTATGGCTATCGATACCAAACGAGCTTCTGTTGTCATTACCACTGGCACCATTTAAATCGAAAGAAAGCGAAGAGAATACGGTTGCATCTGGCTCAGCAAAGTACTGGTCATTGACATCTACAATCGCCCAGGCTGAGCTCGATAGCAACAATCCAATGAGCAGAACAGACTCTAGACGCCAGATCATGCTCTCATACACAGGGAAATTTTTTACGATCATATTAGCCTGGGACACAAAAATGCTAATCATGAACAAGCTGAAGGGGATTAGCAAACGCTTCATCGCCAAGCACTCCGTTTGTTGTTCTGATACTGACAACTAATCTCTTGGTTCCTCAAACCATGTGCCTACCTGCTAATCACTCAATCTTCGCCAGCTATACCAGTGCCAACAACAGCCAACAACCAACAACCAACAACCAATAATAGCGTCAATAATCTAACCCTATCCGAATCATCTGTACATTTTATTTTTGCACCGATGCGACAGGTAAACGCTCATCGGCAGTATATGAAATGATCTTTACAATTTTCACGGTCCTTGTAAGATCAAATCAATGGGCCAAGGTAATCGAGCTTTAACAACAGGTGCCTTAAGTCCGAATGCAAGTTTGTTATAACGGGGTAAAAAAAATTGTATCTCAGGCTGGCAACCATTTTAACCATCAGTCTGCTGTTGCTCACCAGTTGCGGCGGTGGCGGTTCGTCAGGCTCAGGTACTCCACCCCCACCCGGAGGTGGAGGTGGAGGTGGAGGACCGACAGACCCTGTCATTTCGGTAGCCGAAGCACACCGATTCCTAAGGCAGGCCAGCTTTGGTCCGACTCCAACTGAAGTCGAAAAAGTCCGAGATATTGGCTTTGAAGCCTGGATTGATCAGCAACTGCTCGAACCAGTCTCGTTGCAATTACCCTATATGGATGACCTGCCAGAGCCAGAAAACAGCCGCGAGGGTCAAACTAATCGTCTTGACGCCTGGTTTCAGAATGTCTTAAACGGCAAAGACCAGCTGCGACAGCGCGTCGCTTTTGCCTTATCCGAGATCATAGTGATCTCAGATCAAGGTAATTTATTCAATTTCCCGAACGGCCTGGCTGATTACTATGACAAACTGGCAATAAATGCTTTTGCAAACTACCCGGATCTGCTTAAAACCGTCACCCTCACGCCTGCCATGGGCCGTTATCTTTCCATGCTGGGTAACCAGAAACCCGACAAAGCCAAGAATATCCGCCCAGACGAGAATTATGCCCGAGAAGTAATGCAACTGTTCAGCATTGGCCTGGTGATGCTCAATAAAGATGGTTCAGTCGTCCTAGATCAGGATAACCAACCCATACCAACCTATGACCAGGCCGTGATCGAAGCGTTCGCGCATGTTTTTACGGGTTGGACCTTTTACGGCTCAGAAGCTTTCAATCGGCCTTCCTACATTTTCCGCGCGCCCATGGTGGCATTCCAGGCCTATCATGACGAAGGTGAAAAACGGCTGTTAAACGATGTCATTTTACCGGCGGGACAGTCCGCGGAAGATGACCTGGATGCCGCCCTGGGAAATATCACCAATCATGCCAATGTGCCACCCTTTATCAGCAGACAACTAATCCAGCGGCTGGTCACCGCAAATCCGTCTCCAGACTATATCGAGCGCGTTGCTGACGTTTTCATTGACGATGGCTTTGGCACGCGAGGTAATCTGGGTGCGGTGGTAAAAACGATCTTGCTTGACCCTGATGCACGCGCAGAACCAACCGATGACACTAGTGGCAAATTAACCGAACCGCTACTGCGCTTAACAGCTATCTGGCGCGTCTTTAATGCATCAGCTGAGAGTGACCGGTATCTTTTCGCCTTTCCTGAATATTCATTTTCCCAGGCGCCACTGAGAGCCGATTCGGTGTTTAACTTTTTCAGACCGGATTTTGCTCCAACCGGAGAGATAGGCAAGCTGGGCCTGGTATCACCGGAGATGCAAATCACCAATGAAACCACTTCTGTCTTGGTCAATAACTACCTGGCACTGGTTATATTTCTGCAACACTCGTCTGTGACCGAAAAAGAAGTCGACACCATTTATATTAATATTGACGCCGAACTGGCCATCGCCGACCAACCAGAGGCCTTGGTCGATCAGGTAGCAGAAAAACTTTTGGGAGGAAATATTTCAGATGCGTTACGCGCCGAAAGCCTCGCTATGATGCAGCGCTGGGATTCCCAGGAAGGTAAAGTGGCTGAGACCATTTACACCATCGCCACCTCACCCGAATTCGCGGTCTTACCATGAGCAAAACCATGCACAGAAGAGATTTCCTCAAGCTCAGCGCCGCTCTTTCCGCCCTCGGTCTCATTGGCGGACCAGGAATGATTCCCGCCGCCAGGAGCGCAGACTTCAGCGATTACAAGTGCCTGGTGAATGTGTTCCTGCTTGGCGGTAACGATTCCTTTAATATGCTGGTGCCACGCAGTGACGCTGAATACAGCATCTATGCGGCCTCACGGCAGAACCTTGCTATTCCCCAGGGAGACCTATTACCCATCTCACCGCTGAATTCTGATGGGTCTCTTTACGGCCTTCATCCCATGGCCAGCGGTCTGCAGAGCTTGTTCGAAACCGGCGACCTGGCTATCGTCAGCAATGTCGGCCCGCTACTGGAGCCTACCAGCAAAGACGATTACCTTAATGGCACTACCAATCTACCACCGCAGCTTTTCTCTCATAACGACCAGCAAAACCAATGGCAAAGCTTAAGGGGGACTCATTCTTTGTCTACCGGCTGGGCTGGGCGAATCGCTGACTTGCTGGCAGAAGATCTTTCCGGGCAATTGCTGCCCACCAATATCTCAACTTCTGGTAATTCTCGCTTTCAAGCCGCTGAAACCAGTAGTCCCTATACCGTTAACAATAATGGTGCCAGCAGCTATGCCGCATTTCGACGTGGCGCCGAATTTGGCGTTGAGCGCCGGGCATCGTTCGAACAACAACTCGCCAACGGCTATGGCAACATCCACAGCAGGGCTCTAGCTGAGGTACATACCCGGTCATTACAGTATGCAGATCTGGTTAATGAAGCCTTAACCCTGGTGCCAGAACTGAACACGGCCTTTCCTGATACCAGGTTGGGTAGAAGGCTGAGAATTGTCGCCCGGCTGCTGGCCGTAAAGGATGAATTCGAAGTTAACCGGCAAATTTTTTATATCACTGCAATTGGATTTGATACTCACGACAACCAGAATCAGGATCAACCTAACCTCCTCCTGGACCTAGGGGACTGCCTGCAGGCCTTCCAGACAGCCATGGCCGAAATCGGCCTGGAAAACCAGGTCACCACCTTCACCCAATCAGACTTTGGTCGTAACTTGACCAGCAATGGTGATGGTACTGACCATGGCTGGGGAGCCCATCAGCTGGTGTCGGGCGGGGCAGTCATGGGGCGACAGATTTATGGCACTATGCCGGTTCTGGAAATAGACGGCCCTGATGATGTGGCCGGCGGTAGAGTTATCCCCACCCAATCAGCAGACCAATACGCAGCTACCCTGGCAACCTGGTTCGGTATACCAGAATCAAACCTTAATGAGATCGCTCCCAGCCTACCTGCATTTAATTTACGAAATCTCGGCTTTATGACCTAGCTGGCCACCCTCCCCGAGTAATCTCAAGCCCATAACCTAGCCGCCTGGTTCCGTTTAAACGAAATCAGGAGGTATTCCCAACATCAACCACCCTATCCTTTGGCGCTTTAATGCCGAGGGCTTAAAGGTAAAATTACTCCGAAAAACCCAATTCTGAGCCTGCAGAGGCAATCCGCCGACTAACCAGAACAAGATAAATAGCCGCACAGATACCGGACGCTGCAAACAACATACACATAACCACTATCTGGTAGCGAACAGCGATCAAGGGTGACACCCCCGATAAAATCTGGCCGGTCATCATACCCGGCAGGGCCACCAGGCCGACAGCAAACATTGAATTGATAACCGGTATCATACCGGTCTGGAAGGCGACTATTTTTGCTTCTTCGGGGCTCCGGCCATTGCTAATCTCTGACTCAAAACGCTCAGCGGACAGGGACACGGTATTCATTGAATTGGCAAAAATCATACCGGCCAGCGGCACCGTATATTGCGGTCTATACCAAGGCTCGATATGCAGCACACCCCAAACTACTAAAAACAGTACCAACCCGCCACCCACTGCCAGCGACACCAGCACATAGGGGTAGAGGTAACGACGCTTTGCCTGAACCGGGTTAAGCGAAATCCAACTGGCAACGGTCAACATCACTGCCAGAACCAGACAGATAATCCAGGCGTTTTGAGCTTCAAAAATATACACCAGGAAATAACCGATCAATATCAGTTGAAGCAGCATTCGAGCGGTCGAGTAAACCGCTGTCCAAGCTTGCAGGGACCATCTGAACATCAATACAAATACGATCACCATAGGCAGGAATATCACACCAATATCTATCCACGAGATGACTGGCAAAGAATAATCCACATTGAACTCCTTAACTAACTGCTAGTAAAAGCCATCTCTTACAATATTCCAGGCCAGTAAAACAGGCATAGGTTGACCAAAGAATTCAGACACCCTTAGCAAACCTTGGGACAAGTTTAACCGCCTGACAAACAGAACGCTCACTCACGCAATTTCACTTTGCTTTTTCAGTTCTCAAGAATACAAAAAAACATCCTGTAGCCACTGCTGATAGCAGATGCCAGATAGCATGCGACTGCAGCCAGGAATCCGGCTGGCACCACTCATGGCCAGGTCGACCCGTTAACCAGATGGAGAAGGCAACAAGATAGCAGGTGACACCAGCAAAATACCACGGAGAATAGGACCGCCTGCCACGCGGAGGATGATGTGCCAGCAAACCAGGCAACCAGAAAAGTATCACCCACCAGAACTCACTGGGTTTATCCAACATCTCAATAGGGGTAATTCCAAATAGAGCGGCAATGGCAAAGCCAGAAAAACCTGATAGCCAACGAAACTGTGGTGACCAGAAGCGATATAGCAGCTCAGAAACTCCCCACAACCCAATTGAAATACTGAATAGGTCCAGGTTAATTCCCATGTCACCACCTAGCAAAGCGCGGCCCAGGCCATAACCGACTACCAAAACCGCGTAGATAACAAAAAATGAACGCAACCGCCAGCGACCCATCTCGGATACATTCACCAGCCAGGGAATCAAGATATACATCACCATACTGAGGTTATCTGCCCAGGCACCCCATACCGTATGGGTTCCATGCATCAGCATGGAGCCAGGGCCTAACCAAATTGTTGCTCCAGCATAGAGCAGTGCGATCGGATTTGCTCCGTGGAACTGAGATGTGCCTTTAGCAGTAGTAACATCTCGGCGAAGCCAGAACAACATCATTAAGCCGGCAACCATGAACCCGATATTACTCAAGGCATTGACAGGCTCGCGCAATAATCCGCCACTGACCCTTTCGCACCAGCGGGACGCTTCACCGATGGCCTGCTCGTAACTAGCCGGGTCACCCCAGCCCTGCAGGCCCAAAAAGACATAAATAACAAAATACGCCAGGACCCCTGCCAACGCCCAGGGTAACCACTGCTTACTCGCTGTATCTGACAGCAGCCAGTCAGGTCTGTATCTGTGTTGATTCATAGCCTACGCACCCATCAAAATTCATTAATCAGATTACTGAATCGAAATAGCCTTCTGTAAAACACCACAGCAAGAACATCGCCGATAAAAAACAGGCCGGTTTTTTATCAGATCTGTCCTGGCGGGTACTTACCTTTTGACATCTCAAAGCGCACCAACTGATTCAAACTACTTCGATGATTCTCCAGTATTGCTGGAGCTTCTAGGTCATTGTTTTCTCATCGGTGAGAAAACAGGAACCGTTCACGGATACTTGATTCAACCTACCCCGCCCACTTCCTGTCATGGCACTACCTGATACAGCCAGGTATCACCCCTGGCAATCATAGCCGCGATATCCTCACCACTGCCCCCTGATAATTGATATTTCTCCGAAAATTTAACCATCACCGGTGCTATTACATCCCCCGTCATCAGCCGTTGTAATTGCTGTTGATAAAGTTTTCCATCAATTCGCAGGATAACTCGATTATCCTTTTCAATGTAATGTGGCCACTGCTTCCAGATTTTCCCAAAGTCAGTATTCATATAACCGCTCACCAGGTACAACTGACCGTCAAAAACTACCAGCCAAACTGTTCTTGATGTCTCCGGTGCCACTGTTTGAAACTCTATGACTTCTCGACCCTCCAGAAAAGACCAATTAGACGGCGCAGCAGCGACAATGCCGGTACTAAAAGCACCACCGGAAACAATTCCCATGGGTCCATCTGCAAACCGCATACTTATAAAAAAGCCAGCCAGACCAATCGTCACAGCGACGATTACCAGCAGCAGCCAACGGGTAATTATTTTCAACATAATAGAACACTTCTCCCCTTAATCCGGACATAATCTCATTTAACCCTAGAGCTCTCACTCCAAAAGCTGTCACTCCAAAAGCGCTCGCTTCA
>Ga0233433_10003458_pt1 | contig 12717 bp, 12 predicted proteins | sample SI_122_August201_5_FD_179868 | JGI IMG/M metagenome (GOLD analysis project Ga0233433, IMG submission 179868) | Seawater microbial communities from Saanich Inlet, British Columbia, Canada - SI_122_August2016_100_MG | ecosystem: Environmental > Aquatic > Marine > Inlet | place: Canada: British... | reverse complement strand
AATGGTGAAGCCCAGCGCCAGATAGACCGCCTTGTTGCGGACCACCCCCTCGTCGCGGATTTTGACCCTGAGCGCGTCGAAAATGATGATCGGATATCAATCAGTTTCAACGTCATTCTTGAGTGGGACAACCAATACGCTGGTTAACTAAGCTGTGGGTGATAAGAACTTCCGCTCCGGGCTAATCTCGGACATGACATCGCCGTTGCCGCTATGTCTGCTTGCGGGCATAGAGCAGGCAAATCGCGACATGACAAAATCTTGAAATAAATCTGATTCTGGGGTTGTTTTTCCTATTTTATATTCCTATCTCACCCTCATGCTGCCCGCGACGCCCCGGGAAGCACGCTATTTTATATTGAGAATAGGGCTGTCGCCTGAATGGGCCGGTGGCACCGCCCGGAGCGACACACGTGTTGATGGTGGTGGATAATTGGGATTAGCGCCGAAGTTTCTTTTTGCGCGTGTAGCGTTGTGCTTGGTCAACACACCATCCCGGAAATGATGACTTTGCGTGTACAAAAGCTGACAAATGCTGATTTCCAGTGAAATCAAGTACACATTTGTACACCGGCTTAAGTCATTGATTAAAAACAATACCGACTGAATGCACGCGAGAAAATGCATACAAATGATGACTTTTGCTGACGGATGCTGACGAAGTAAAACTTGCGGGTAGGTTCGGTGCTACCTCGGGCGCGCCGGTCGTGGGACGCGTTAGTAAGGATATGCCACCCGAAACAAGGATATGCCATCCGACACCCATTCGGCTGCGGAGCGCGGGATGGCCGACTTCCCTCCGGGGGGTAACCTGGGCTTACGCCGCTCCACCGGAGCGACGGTCCCAAAATATCATCCCCATCCCGCTTGAGTTTTGATTTGCCAGTTTTTCTTCCCGCTTGAGTTCGTGGCACCGATTTCTTTAGTAAATCGGAAAAGCCTCGCAAAGCTTGCTGACTTCGGCCCGCGCCTTCGCCTCGGCGGCGGAATTGTCATCGCGGTTTTCCGCCAGGCCGTCGACGACGTCGGAGATCAGGTGGCCGATGCGTTCAAACTCGGCGACGCCGAAGCCCCGGGTGCAGCCGGCCGGTGTGCCGACACGCACCCCGGACGTGACCATGGGTTTTTCCGGGTCAAACGGCACCGAGTTCTTGTTGCACGTCATACCGGCGCGCTCCATGGCTTCCTCGACGATGTCGCCGGTGAGCTTTTTGGGACGGAAATCAATGAGAACCACGTGCGTGTCGGTGCCGCCCGAAACGACGGCGCAGCCGCGGTCTTCAATGACTTTGGCCAGGGCCTTGGCGCTATCCGCGACGCGCTGCGAATATTCCTTGAATTCCGGTTGCAGCGCTTCATGGAAAGCCACGGCTTTCGCCGCGATGACATGCATCAAAGGTCCACCCTGCAGCCCCGGGAAGACGGCGGAATTGATTTTCTTGCCAAGCGCCTCGTCGTTACTGAGGACCATCCCACCGCGCGGCCCGCGCAGCGTCTTGTGGGTGGTGGTGGTGACGACGTCGGCAAACGGCAGCGGGCTCGGGTGCACGCCGGTGGCGACGAGGCCGGCGAAATGCGCCATATCGACCATGAATTTGGCGCCGCATTTATCGGCGATTTTGCGAAACTTGGAGAAATCAATGGTCCGGGGATAGGCCGAACCGCCGGCGATGATCAGTTTCGGTTTGTGTTCCATGGCCAGGGTCTCGACCTCATTGAAGTCGATCTGGGCGTCGTCTTTGTTTACGCCATATTGGATGGCGTTGAACCATTTCCCCGATTGTGCCGGCGCCGCCCCATGGGTCAGATGCCCGCCGGCCGACAAGGCCATGCCCAAGATCGTGTCGCCGGGCTGCAGCAACGCCATCATCACCGCACCATTGGCCTGCGCGCCGGAATGTGGCTGCACATTGACGAAGGCGCAGTCGAACAATTTCTTGGCGCGTTCGATGGCCAGGCTTTCGGCGACATCCGCATGCTCGCAACCGCCGTAATAACGACGCCCCGGATAACCCTCGGCGTATTTGTTGGTGAGCACCGAGCCCATGGCCTCGATGACCGCCTTGGAAACGATATTTTCCGATGCGATCAACTCGATTTGATCTTGTTGGCGGCTCAGTTCGTCATCAATGGACGCGGCAATCGCCGGGTCAATTTCAGCGAGGGTCTTTGAAAACAGACGTGCTTCAGCGTCATTGGCGTATTCGTTGTTCATAGCTCTTCTCCTGATGACGGCAAGGCGTCATCGGTTCGGGTCAGGGGGCGGGTAAGTTCAGCATTCGGTGACATTGACGGCAAGGCCGCCCTCCGACGTCTCCTTATATTTAGTCATCATGTCGGCGCCGGTCTGGCGCATGGTCTCAATAGCGGTGTCGAGCGGCACGAAATGCGTGCCGTCGCCTTTCAAGGCTAATGAAGCGGCGTTCACTGCTTTTACCGCACCCATGGCGTTACGTTCAATACATGGAACTTGAACCAGGCCGCCAACCGGGTCACAGGTCATGCCCAAGTGATGCTCGACGGCGATCTCGGCGGCGTTCTCGATTTGCGCGTTGGTGCCGCCCAAGACCGCGCAAAGACCGGCGGCAGCCATGGCCGATGCCGAGCCGACCTCTCCCTGGCAGCCGACCTCGGCGCCGGAAATCGAAGCGTTGGTTTTAATCAACCCGCCAATGGCCGCGGCCGTGAGAAGGAAGGTGTGGATGCAGGTCTTCGACGCGCCGGGGCAGAAATCCAGATAATAGCGCAGCGTCGCGGGGATCACCCCGGCGGCCCCGTTGGTAGGCGACGTGACGATGCGCCCACCCGCAGCGTTCTCTTCATTGACCGCCATGGCGAACAGACTGATCCAGTCCATGACGGTATGCTGAAAACGCATATTGCGGCTTTGCTCGGCTTCCAAGGTGTCACGAATTTGCTTGGCCCGGCGCTTGACCTTCAGGCCGCCCGGCAAAATACCTTCCTGGCTGAGCCCACGATGAATGCACGAGTCCATTGCCGCCCAAATATGGTCGATGCCGGCACGCACCTCAGCCTCGGACATTTGGGTGCACTCGTTCTTGAGCTTCATGTCGGCGATGGATTTCGATGCTGCGTCACCCATGGTCAACATTTCGGCCGCCGAGGCGAACCCAAACGGTACATCAGGGTAGGCCTGGCCGCCCGAGGTGAACGCACCCAGTTCGTCCTCAGAGACGATGAAGCCGCCGCCGACGGAATAATAAATCCGGGCCCGCACGATGGCGTCGCCATCGGTGAACGCCTCAAATGTCATCGCGTTGGCGTGACCGGGCAGTGCCGGACCGTAATCAAAAATGATATCCTCGGCGGGATTGAACGCAATTGGGTGGGTGCCGCCAAGCACCAGCAGGTTGGCGTCAGCGACGCCGGCGATCAGGCTGGGGACGGCATCGGGATCAATATCATCGGGCCGGGCACCAAGAAGGCCCAAGATAATGGCGCCATCCGTGGCATGGCCTTTGCCGGTAAACGCCAGCGAACCATGCAGCCGGACCGTGACGCGGGACGTGCGTTCAAATGACCCGGCATCGCGAAGCTCGCCGATAAATCGCAACCCCGCGACCATCGGCCCGACGGTGTGCGAACTCGACGGCCCGATGCCGATCTTGAATAGATCGAATACACTCAAAAACATAGGCGCCTTTCCATCTCCAGCCGGCATGAAATTGGTTCGGAAATGTGGGCCATCGTGTTTTCCTAAGCGTGCCTGAATCGGACGTATTCTGTAGCGATCCGGACATTATGCCACAAGCATCATAACCCTGCCGGATTCGCGTCAATTCGTCCAATTCATCCTTGCCATGCGGGCTATAGACGCCGGCAATACAGCCCACTTGGGTAGCATCCCTGCGGGGTCCCGCCAGGCCAGTTTTTAGAAGTTGTTAACGCAACTGCGTCAGGATTACGCTGGGTGGGACTCTCGGAGTGGATTGGAAGACTCATTGTCGTCAGATGAGCCTGAAACAGGCAACCTGAAGCCGCCGCCGGAAACGCCGGATGCGCTCGCCGTCGCCCTAAGCCAAGAACGTGAGACGGATCACGCGCCAAAAATCATCGCGGCGGGCTGCGGCAATGTCGCGGAACAGATTCTTGAGATCGCTTTTTCACAAGGCATTAAGGTGCGTGAGGACGCCGACCTGGCGCAATTGCTGTCAATGGTCGATACCGATTCGGAAATCCCCACAGATGCCTTCGCCGCAGTCGCGGAAATCCTTGTCTATCTCTACGAGGTCAACGGCGAAAATCCGACAGAGACCAAGTCTGAAGGTGCAAGCCCAATGGGCGCGCGAACCCGCGAGCTCGCGGATGCACTCGCGGAGAAATGGCGCCAACCAGCAGACGGCGCAGGTGCAATGGAATGACAGGTATGGATTCCGAATTGCGGTTGCGCCTCGATGCGATTGCCAAGCGAATTGCCAATGCACGCAACCAGGCCTCCGAAGGGGGCGCGGTTGATCTGCACGATCTGACCGGCGAGGTGCAGGCCGTCTGCGAAGCCTTGCGGCTGGCGCCTGTGCAATTTGACCGCAAAGCTGTGGCTGGAGAAATTGAGGAAATTCTCTCCAACCTGACCCATCTGGAACGCGAATTGACCGGCCGGGAAAATGCCCCTTCTCAAAAGGTCGACGGTTGATGGAATTCATGGATTACGCACGTTTTGCCTTGGCCTTGGTTTTTGTTCTCGGCCTGATTGGCATCTTTGCGCTTTTGGGCCGGCGCGCTGGATTGGGATTTCCGACAGCGGCTTTGAATCCGAAAAGCCAGCGCCGCCTCGGTATCGTCGAAGTTACGCCGCTAGACGGCCGGCGGCGGTTGGTCCTCGTTCGGCGAGACGACACAGAACACTTACTCGTGCTGACGCCAAATTCCGAAATGGTCATCGAAAGAGGCATAACCGACGGACCGGCGCGAACCGGATCCACGCCATCAGGCAACGTACCGGAACCCTCGCGCCCGCGGACCGACAATGAAGCCAGCGCATGAATCAGTTCCGAGCCCTTCTCAAACCTTGCCTGAGCTTTGGCCTATGGACTTCCGTCACGTTCGGGCTATTGGCAGCGCTCACGATGTTGAGCGAGCCGGCATACGCACAGCAAATCAATTTGGACTTCGGTCAAGGCGGCGAGGCGACTGGACGGATTATCCAAATCATCGCCCTGGTCACCGTCCTTACCTTGGCGCCATCAATCCTGGTCATGGTGACCTCGTTCGTCCGGATTTTAATTGTGCTTTCATTTTTGCGCACGGCCATGGGCACACAACAAACGCCACCCAATCAGGTTCTTATATCCCTGGCGTTGTTTCTATCTCTTTTCGTCATGATGCCGACCATACAGACCGCCTATGATCAAGGTATCAAGCCTTTGATTGAAGAAGAGATTGACGAACTTGAAGCGTTTCAACGGGTCAGCGCGCCGTTCAGCGCGTTCATGATGAAACACGTTCGTGAGCAGGATTTGAAATTGTTCGTCGATATCTCTGGCGCCCGTGATGAAGATGTCCGCGCCGATAAGATGCCACTCCGCATACTCATTCCAGCATTTATGATCTCCGAATTGCGCCGTGCGTTTGAAATAGGGTTTTTGATTTTTGTGCCATTCCTGATTATCGATATGGTGGTGGCATCGGTTTTAATGGCCATGGGCATGATGATGTTGCCGCCGATCATCATCGCGCTGCCTTTCAAAATTATTTTCTTCGTTTTGGTCGACGGCTGGTACATGGTCGTCGGCTCTTTGGTCAGAAGTTTCGGCGGCAGCTAGCTTTACTCCGCTATTACCTTTTGGCCAAAACGCGTTTCGCGACCGTCGTGATTTTCTGTTGCACCTGCTCCGCCGTGAAGGGTTTTGCGATATAAGCATCAACCCCCAACTCTACCGCTTCGCTGACGGCTTCGGGTGTTGCATTTCCGGTCAGCATGACAAACTGCGTGGACATTCCCAAAGCCCGCACGCGCCTCAACAACTCGATGCCCGACATCTCCGGCATTTTCCAATCACAGACAAATATATCAAATGGTTTTGCAACCGGCTCTTTCAGCAATTGCAGCGCGGTTTTGGGATTGGACGTCGATTGAACGCGGCCAATGCCCAATTCGCTCAAGATATGCTCCATGATTCGCAAAATAACCGTATCATCGTCACATACGAGCACTTCAATTGTCGAAAGACCAGAACTCTTCAGCATTTTTCCGATCGGCGCATTTTTTAGTGATTACCCAACATTTTTTGTGATGACTTAACGAAACTATCGGCCGGGAAACAAATTGAGGCCACACTTAACCACCTTTGGTTTCGTCTTGAGAGGCTCCATCAGGGTTCGTTTGTTCCCCCTCGCCCGATTGTTCACCAGCGTCCGCGGATTTTTGATCCATAACACCGCTCAAACCTCTTTCCTTCAGACGCTTCTTATAGTTTGTGAGAAACGTCTTAAAATTCTCCACCAACTTGACACGAGCTTGAACACTCGCGGGGTCTATCAGGCCCAGCGCCGTTGGTGACGACACGAGGCGGAAAGCATCTTTCAAGGGCGTTGTTTCCACGGCGCGACCGTATTCGCGCCTGACCCTACTGAGACCGCGTTCATTGCCGGACAGTACAAGCGAGATTGCATAATTCAAGACGTGCTGCGCCTGAGCCGGCGTCAACGCCTTATCTTTCTCCGCGCCCGATGCCTTGACGACTTTGCGCAACGACTGGGAGGCATTGGTCCAATCACCGCCGCTCCAGAATATTTCAGCACGCAAGATGTCGGCGTCATTTGCCTTATCCTTTTTCAGCAACTCAAGGGATTGTTCGCGCTGATCCATTCCCATTAACGCTCTTGCTTTTAAATGTCGGCGTTTCACGACCAGCGTTTCCGACAATCCCGGTTCATTAGTGGCGTCCAACGCGGCTACCGCACGGTCATATCGGCGCGCTAACAAATAGACGACGGCCAGCCTAGCACCTACTTGTGCTTTCAAGACACCCTTCAGGCGAAATCTGATCTGGCCTTCAAGGATCTCGGCGGCCTGATCGAGGAGGTCCACACCAGCTAACCGGTCGGCCAGCTTGCGGATCATCTCGTCACCCTTCGCACCGGCGGGGGTCAATTCTTTAAATTCTTCATAAACCGCGATAGCGGTTACCGAAGGCATCGCGTCGGCACCATCTTCCAAATAGAGCGCGTTGAAGACATCGACCATCTGCTGGGTGACCTGCGGCGCTTCCTCGTTGTTGCGGAAGTACGTGGCGGCCTGACGCAGGGCCTGGAGACCGTTGCGATAGATCCCCTCGTCCAGATAGAGCCCTCCAAGACGTCGGAGCAAGGCAAACTCGAAATCATCACCGCGCCAGGCAAACCGGAGGCTCTCCAGCTGCTTGATGGCCTCCATCGGCTTCATACGGTCCAATTTCAAAAGCAGTTCCGTACGGGCAATGGTGGCCCGCGCCCGCATCCATTTGTTGCGCTTCTCCTGAACCCCTTCCCACTTCGAAATAGCGCCGTCCGTATCGCCCTTGAGGTTAAGCATCCGCCCTTCGACGAATTCGATAGCAGCCAATTGTGCCTCGTCGGGTTCGAGCTTTTTCATGGCCTTGATGTAGGTCTTGGCGGACTGGATATCCCCAATTTCGACGGCCGCGTCGGCAACCAGCGTGCCCATCTGAAGTTTGAGTTGTTTGGGATACTTCTTTGTCACCACACCTACACGGGTTAGGGTCGGGGCTGCCGCCAACAAGTCTCCCGCTTCAGCAACCACCGCAGCCCGCCAGAAATTCGCCTCATCGGATCCATCCAAGCTTCCGTGGGTAAAATCGGACGCGGCATCCGACAGGCGCCCCATAAGATAACTGGCGCCGCCTCGGATCAGGCGGAACTCCCGCTCGTTTTCAATCTCCGGCTCCTCACGCTTTAGTTCCGCTAAGACGCCCAGGGTTTCCGGGGCAAACCGGTTTGCAAAGTAAAACCGTGCTAAATTGTAACGTTCAAGAATGCGTTGTTCGCCCTGCGCCGCCGCGACCTCATCTTGTAGGTTCTGCTTGTCCTTGTTGAACTGTTCGATAGACGTGACTTCCCACTTCTCCAATTCAAGGATATTGGTCAACGGTTTTGTGGTGGCAAGCTTCGCCCTGGCGGCGGCGTCGGCGGACACAGGCGACAGCGCTAACTTTGCGCCCGATGTCAATTCGACACCTTGACGGAGCGGTCGCACGCGAAGGTCATCGACTAGGGGCTTTATGACGATACCTTGCAACGACGGAAGGACCCGAAGTTGCGAATATGTAAAGGTTTTCTGTAGACCATGACCCAGCGGAATGACGGGAACCACCACGAGGTTGTCTCCCACGGCGGGGTCGGTGATCCCGACCGGCTTTCCGGGCTCCAGCACCGGCAAGAAAATCCTTGGGCCAACGGGTGAGTCCGGTTGCACGTTGACCTCGATGGGCTTGGAGACTGCCGTTTCCCGTTTCGACAGCTCGATGATCCAACTTAAGCCATCGCGGGATAAAGTCGGATTGATCCGGCGTGACACGCGCATCCGCAACACGGTCGCTTTTGGTGACGGCGCTTGATCAATTGACTGGATCAAGTTTCCGCCGGCCTGTAACAACGATTGAACATCAACCGTGCTCGCCTTGTCGAAGATTATCCAGATATACCCAACGCGACGGAACACCGCGGCAGCGACGGGTTCATCCCAATCGAATTTGAACCGCACACCAGCCTTTGGGTCCACAGGCGCCGGCGGCGCGGCCTTAGCCGCGTCACCCGAATTCTCTTCGCCCTCAGCCGGTGTCTTCGGCTTGCGCTCCACACGCTTGAGCGCCAAGGGTTGCCCCTGAGACGTCGCAACATCTTCTTCGGCCCGCTCTGCGGAGGCAATTTTGCCATCGGCTTTGCCGCCACCGGCAGCAGCAGAACTCGATGTCGCTAAATCCGTTGGCGCTTTAGCTGCAGTATTAGGCGTTGCCGGGAGCGATTCTTTGGAAACTGGCGACTTCGCTGGCGCTTTTGTAACAACATCACCGATGGTTTGTTGTTGCGCCGCTGGATCTTTAGCCTCGCCGCTTCCCGGTGGCGTGGGTGTTTTCGGCACCTTTGCAGTTTCAGCTGCTTCGTCCGCTTTTGCCTGTTGCGGGGCCGGCTCGGATTTCGGTTCCGGGGGTAATTTCGCAATGTCCTCAGAACCGCTGGGTTGGCGTACATCCAACACAACCTTGGTGCCGGACACAAAATGCTTAATCGTCGATGTCGCGGGCACGGCGAGGGTAACTACCGTCTCGCCAGTGTCGACACGGCTGCGAACATCACCCACGAACCTAGGGGGCCGACGGCGCAACGAACCGATTTGAACCTGCGCTACAGCCTCGAATCGCACCGTCACGACACCGTCAGCTTTTTCCGCCGTGTAACGAGTTTGTTTCGGCCAGTCGAAAACAATACGGGTATACGTTTCGTGGGCACCCGTCCGGACGCGAATATTTTGCAATGCCGGCGAATTTGTCGCTTGAGCAACAGATTTTTGCGCCACCGACGTTTTATCTGATACGGCGGACTGTGTTTTTCGAGGTTTAGGTGACGCGGCGATCTGCGCAATTTCGACAATCACGGCATTTCCAGAATCAAAACTGTAGGTTTCGAATTCTCCGGTCAGCTGAAAGGCCACCGAGCGACCATCCGCGCCAGGCTGAACGGCTTTAATATACGAAGACATGGCGCCGAGAACGCGTTGATAAGATGCATTTAACGGCCGATTAAATCGAATGACGACTTGACCATCTTGATGTTCGAGATCATGAGCTACAGGCCGCTCCCACATAAATACTAGGCGACCGAAATCCTCTCCCCGGGCGACACGGACATTCACGGTCTCCGAGCGGACCTGGGCAGAATATGTCAGCACCATCGTAATTATGAGTGCCCGCAGCAAATAGTGAATTCGCCAATTCATCGCGATGCCCCGGCAGCGGTTGGCAAAATCACAATGTCGACACGCCGTGCCAATGAATTGCGCCGTTCATCAGAAAGTTTGGGAAGCAAGCCGAAACGGCTGTCGGCATAGCCGAAGGCAATGATGTCATCCGGATACCCCGTCTTGCGAAGCGCGTTCGCCACCGCGGCAGCCTGGGCCGTCGAAAGCTCCCAATTGGAGTCAAAGCCATCACCCAATGGCGGTGTAGGGTCAGTATGTCCGTTGACACCAATTTCGTTTCCAATGTTCTGCAGCATGCCACCTCTCACAAACATAGCCTCTTCGGCCTGTCCCGTCATCGATGCGCGACCTGGTTGGAAAAGTAAATCGCCCGGCAATGTGATGACCAACCGATCTTCAAGACGCATGACCTGTGCGCCGGCCAGAATCTCGACATCTGTAATGCCTTCCGTGATCACGGAGGTCAAATAATCCAGATCGATTGCACGCTTTCGAAAAACTGTCCCAATATGGAAAGTTGCCGTCTGCGCTTTGACTGATTTTTCCGGTGTCGGCGCCAGAGTCCGCGACAAAGAATCAATTATATTCTTCCATTCACTCAGCTTGACATTCAACATCGAGAACAAAAGCACAAAGAACGTTAACATCAAGGAAACAAGGTCGGTAAACGTGAGCAACCACGCACGGCTCGCCGCAGCCTGTGCTTGCAGCACAGCGCGTGCCTCGCTCGCCTGTCGAACTTCGGCGTCACGCACTTTCTGCAAGTCCGCAGATGGTCGTCTACGTCGAACCATTCACGTCCTCCAACACATCGAAACGTAATCGGCCTTCCGATTCCCGGCGTACAAAAAACCAAAAGGCCACTTCGTCGGAACGGCCGGGTTTGATTCCAATTGAGACGATGTCAGGTGGCACGCCACGGCGAAACATTTCGCGGGCAAGATTACCAATTCGCTGAAATTCCAATGTCTGACCAACCGGCAAAGAGTTGCCGGATGCGAAAGCGCTGCCGATCACAAATTCCATATCAAATCGCACACCAGGCGGCCGCGATGATAGTACGGCAACTATGCGATCCAACGCCGGCACGGCGACCGAGCGGACTGTGCTTTGGTCATCAATAAACATGGTGTTGGTCGGAAGCTTTATGCGCATCAGCCGACCAGGTTGAACCACCTCAATTTTGGCGATTTGCAGAGTGGTCGCAAATAAATCGGTTATTTGCTCCTGAAATTGCTGCCCGGCCAATACGTCGCCATCTTTAGAGGTGAATTCGGTCGGGTCGGTACTTGGCGAAACCACCGTTTTGAATGTCGATGTGAGGCTGTTCTGAACAGCCTTTGACTTCACTTCTTCAAGCGTTGATATGCTTAACAGTACAATGAAGAAAGCTAGAACAAGCAAAAACAAAGCAAGAAACAGCGACATAGTATTTGGGCGACTGTATTCGTCGCCGGAATCAGACGCCAGAATTAGAGTGTCGCGATCGGTCATTTCTACCTAATCAAAAGTAGCTAGCAACGCGTCTATCTCTTCCTGGGTTTGGGCTTGCTCTTCGAGCTGCGGACCTTCAAGTAAATCCTCGTCCGTCAATTCTCTTCCCGATTCCTCATCGGCTTTTGGATTATCATTTTTGAATTTTTCGATTTCGCTGCCAAAAGCCTCAACCAAAGCATCGATTTTTTCCTCAATGTCTTTCAAAGCTTTTACAACTTTGGTCGTACGTTGGCCAGTGATGTCTTGAAATCCGCAGGCTTCGTATATTGTTGATGTCGCTTCCATAATGACGCTGGCATCTTCAGGATCGACTTTGTCCATCAAACCTTCAATCTGCTCGGTCGCATCCATGATGGTGTTGGTTGCTTTTTCGGTAGCCGCAACAATCGCATCAAGCTCGTCAGCTGCTGTCGGCAGGGAGTCATCTTTGACCTCGTCCGGACGCAACGCAGCAATATCCGCCTTGGCGGCATGGATATATTGGGCCAATGCTTCTAGTTCGCTGTAGAGTTCGATATCCGTCGCAGACAGGTCACCCTTCATCGTCGCCATCATGCTTTCGACAACAGCGGAAATGTCTCCGACCTTGACAGAATCGCCGTGCTTCTCACGAAGGTCGCCTAAACGAACCGCCAACTCAGGATTTATGTTTTGAGATGCCATTTACCCTCCAGAATGAAAGGTCAATTGCCAGGCTCAAAAATCGCCAAGCACGCTTACCATTTTGCCTTTTAACGTTTCGGCGTTAAAGGGCTTAACGATATAATTGGATACGCCGGCTTCTTTCGCCGCAATCACGTTTTCAGATTTACTCTCGGCTGTGATCATGATGAACGGGAGATGCTTTAGTTTCTCATCGCCACGCACGTGGCGAAGTAACTCAATCCCAGTCATCGGCTCCATGTTCCAATCTGAAATCACAAGCCCATAGTCATCCTCACGCAATTTCTCGAGTGCCATCGTACCATCCGTGGCATCTTCGACGTTTCCAAAATTCAATTGGCGAAGCAAATTGCGCAGGATCCTGAGCATGGTTTTATAATCTTCCACGATCAAAACCTTCATATTCATATCGACGGCCATCGGATAACTCAACTCTAACTTTGCGCCGGATTCACCCAGCGCGCTTAATGATCCCCACCACGGTTCTTACTTCATACACATACGTGTCTGCGGTTCGAATTTCAAAATATTTCAATACATGTACCAATCCGACTTTTGCCTTCTAATCGAAGAACGATCACCCCCCTACCTGTTCGCCGACTTTCGGCAACTCACGTAGC
>Ga0233433_10003456_pt1 | contig 12719 bp, 11 predicted proteins | sample SI_122_August201_5_FD_179868 | JGI IMG/M metagenome (GOLD analysis project Ga0233433, IMG submission 179868) | Seawater microbial communities from Saanich Inlet, British Columbia, Canada - SI_122_August2016_100_MG | ecosystem: Environmental > Aquatic > Marine > Inlet | place: Canada: British... | reverse complement strand
CTAACAAAAAAACCAACCTATTTTTGTTTTTCTTTATACTTTTATAGTTGATATTTAAAGTTTTTAAAAAGTATATCTATATCCTTATGAAAAGTGTCAAAAACTGCCGTTTTTTGCTGTTTTTGCCAATTTTCGACAAAAATCAATAAAATTGAATTTTTTTATTTTACAAAGGTATTACTAGATTGATACAGACACGATGCCTGAGAAGGAACAATCAAACAAAGTGCTTCAAATGTTGATGAAGAATTTAATATCTTCTGCAGGTATCATCCATGTTTTGAATACTTTGCTTGCTGCAGGTGCCGACCCGAACCAGTTCAGCGCTGATGGGACTAGCGCCCTCCACATAGCATCGGGGATAAACCACGTCAGTATGGTGAAAGCATTGCTTACTAACGATGCCGACCCGAACCAGATCAGCGCTGATGGCTCCAGTCCCATCTTGATGGCATCCCTGAATGGCTATTACACGGTGGTGAAAGCATTGCTTGCTGCCGGTGCCGACCCGAACCGGGTCAGAGCCGTTGATGGGGCTAGCGCCGTCGTTCTTGCATCCATGAGCGGCAATTACATGGTGGTGAGCGCATTGCTTGCTGCCAAGGCCGACCCGAACCTGGTCACAACCAACGATGGCTTCAGTCCCATCATGATGGCAGCCCAGGGTGGCAACAGCAATGTGGTGACTGCGTTGCTTGAAGCCAAGGCCGACCCGAACCTTGCCACAACGGATATTGGCATCAACCCCATCATGATGGCATCCCAGAATGGCCACTCCGATGTGGTGACTGCGCTGCTTGCTGCCGGTGCCGACCCGAACCTGGTCACAACGAAAACTGGCGTCAGTGCCATCTGGATGGCATCCCAGGATGGCCACAACGATGTGGTGACTGCGCTGCTTAAAGCCAAGGGCGACCCGAACCTGGTCAGAACCGGTGATGGCTCCAGTCCCACCTGTGATGGCTCCAGTCCCATCTGGATGGCAGCCCAGAATGGCCACTGCGATGTGGTGAGCACATTGCTTGCTGCCAAGGCCGACCCGAACCTGGTCAGATCGGATGATAGCATCAGCCCCATCGCGATGGCATCCCATAATGGCCACTGCGATGTTGTGAGCGCATTGCTTGCTGCCAAGGCCGACCCGAACCTGGTCAGAACGGATAGTGGCGGCAGCCCCATCATGATGGCATCCATGAAAGGTCACTGCGAGGTAGTGAGCACATTGCTTGCTGCCAAGGCCGACCCGAACCTGGTAACAACTGATACTGGCCTCTGTGCCCTCTTGGTGGCAGATTGTGGAGGCTATGAAGATGTGGTTGAAGTGTTGATTGAAGCCGGGGCCAGAGTTATGACTCCCGCGATCACCGAATAATCAAATCACTATCCAAAAAAAAAAAAATATTAGTAAATTATATCAGTTTAATAAAAAAAAATGAATAATGATAATGATACAATACAAACTTTTTTAAAAGATAATATGGAGAAATATAAACTAGATAATGCTATTATTATCCTTCCTTTTTCGAATGATAGTAAAACAGCATTACTAGATAAATTAGATGATACCGCGAATTATAAAATAATTCATTCAAAAAAAAAAACATCAAAACATAAAACCCATCTACATTTAGATATATCAAATAATCAAATAATAACAACAGAAAAACAAATAACAGATTATCTAGGTTTAGTTAAAAAAATAATAAAATCCATCCAAGATTGTAAAAATCTCTGTCCTTTAGGATATATACAATCACAAAATAGCAATGTTCTTTCATCACTTAACCATCAATTACGCACTCCTTTACAAGGTATCACATCTTGTGCTTCTGTCTTACAAACTAAAAATGATGACCCTACACATAAAAAAATATTAAAACACCTACTTAATTCATGCTTAGAACTCAATATTTATATAAATGATATTATGGATTTCTATTTATTAAAAGAGAAATCAATGGAAATGGAATATACTTCATTCAAACTAAATGAACTAGTGACTGAAGTAAATGATTTTTTTTTACTAGATATTGAAAAGGCAAAAATAGACTATAAATTCCAATTAAGTATTATGTTGAATAAACCTATTAAAACAGATTATAAACGCCTTAAGCAAATAATGCGTCATTTACTTTCAAATAGCATTCATTTTTCGGCAAATGAAACAATTAATCTAGAAATAAAAAAAGAAGATGAAAAAATAGTGATTACTTTAATTGATACAGGTAGTGGTATTAAAGAAGCAGAACGTGAAAAAGTATGGTTACCTTTCTATCAAATAGAGGAAAATTGGATGACTAGTCAAGAAGGATTAGGGCTTGGATTAACAAATACAAAAATGCTTTGTCGAGAATTAGGGGGTGATATTAAATTTATTGACAGTCCTTTCTCAAAAGGAACCGCATTACAATTTTATATAAAGGATATGTGTGTAGTTAAAAAGAAAAAAGAAAAAAAAATGGAGATTAATATAGAGAAGATTGATTATGGTTATGATGAAAATCTTTATAATAATAATAATAATAATAATGAAAATCAAATCCAAAACATTTTAATTGTAGAAGACCACGCTATGAATGCAGAATTAATTAAGTTAATGTTAGAGAATAAATATAAAGAAATAGAAAATAAACCTAATATAGATATTATAACGGATTCACGAAAAGTAATTGAAAAATTAAAAACAAAATCATCATTACAATCACCTTATGATATTATTTATCTAGATTTAAAAATGCCTAATGTATCAGGATTTGATATTTTACGCATAATGAATGAAGATGCTGAATTATCAGACGATTATAAAAATAAGATTGTGCTTATTACTGCTTTGGCACAAAATAAAGACACTGTTATTTTAAATGAAAATCCATTGGTGTCTAAGATAATTTATAAACCTATTCGGGTGGGGAGATTTTAGAAATATATTCTTTTACGATTTTTACTATATTTTGTATTTTTTCTTGTACCAATTCAATTTTATATCTAGTTGTTGCTTTAACAACTTCTTTCATAATTTCTGTATAAAATTTTTCATGTATTAAGCTCCTTTCTATAGTTTCAAATAGAAGTTCATTGAACATCCAGAAATTTTGTATTTTTATTTCAGCATCTTCTGTAGTTATTGTATTTAAAATAATTTCAGATATAAAACGATTAAGTAGTAATATTACTTGGAAGGATTTATCACGGATTGGTTCCAAAATAGATTTATAATTAATCATAAAAGTAACCATTTTTAATTGTGCTTCTTCTTGTGTAGATGTATTTAATACTATTTTTAGTAATCCTTTTTCGATGTCATCTCTTGAATATTTACTATTAGCTTTTAATAAAGTAAAAGTAGCCATTTTTAATTGTGCTTCTTCTTGTGTAGATGTATTTAATACTATTTCTAATAACCCTTTTTCTAATTCATCTCTTGAATAATCACTATTATCTTTTAATAAAGTAAAAGTAGCCATTTTTAATTTTGCTTCTTCTTGTGTAGATGTATTTAATACTATTTCTAGTAACCCTTTTCCTAATTCATCTCTTGAATATTTCTCAATAGCTTTTAATAAAGTAAAAGTACCCATTTTAGTTGTAATTATTTCATTAGTATCTTTATTTAAAATTAATTTTATCAATAGTTTTTGTTGTTCTAAACTTGAATAATTTACTTTTAATTCATTAAAAGTAGTCATTATACTATCTTCTTTTTTTTCTAAATTTTTATTTAAAATTATTTCTAATAGTATTAAAGGATTAGTATCTGTATATATTTTAACTAATATTAAAAATCTTTGATCTCTACCCTCATTTTCTATATACTCTATTGAATATTGTTGTAATAAATTATTTAATTTAGTAAATAAATCATTTTGAGTTAAACATAAATTTAATAAGTATTCTTCTAATTTATCATCAGAATATTCTGATGATTTATATTTACAAATATTTAATAAATTTATTATACTTTTTTCATCTTTTAAAATATTTAATCCACTTGTTAAAGTTTCAAATTCTATTTTTAATGCTTCTACTAAATTATTAAGTGAAGTGTTTAATAATTCTGGATTATGTTCATTTGTAGGAGGTAAACTAAATATTTCAATAAAAGATTTATTATTATATTTTGTCATTATAATATAAGCAACTGTTTCTAAAGATGGTATGTTTTGATTATATTTAAGCCAATAAAATATAATAGTTGCGATTAATATTATTCCTGTTCTACCTTTACCTGAACCACAATGAAAATATATACCATCTTTAGCATTTTTTAATAAATTAAATAATGTAGTAAATTGTTCCGTTGTAGGTGATTTATAATCTTCTATTTGTATTGATTCCATTTTTAAATGATATGATTGAATAATAGGTTGTTGGATATCTTGTGATGAAGTATCTTCTTTCATAATAGTATCTAATAATGTATTTAAATCTGTTATTAATTTAATTTCTTGGTCTTGTTTTGTCTCTTGATCTGTTGCCTTATTATCTAATGTTATATATAATCTTATACCTTTATACCATAACCATAAAAATGTTTCTCTAATATTAATAGTTATTGGGTCTGTAATATTTGGTCTAGCACTAGCATATAATGTTACTATATCTTCTAAAGAAGATATATAATTACTTAAATCAATATGACTATCTATTGAAAATATCTTGTTTATGTCAGTAGGTTTATTTTTATTATTTTGGATTTCATTTAATATTATACATAAGTCATCTATGTCTGCTTTAGGAGTAGTCATTAAATAATGTTGTAAGTTTTCTTTTATTTCAGAAAAACGCTTCATTTTTTTACATACTTCTTCTTTTTCATATACACCGCCTTTCATTTTTGTTGTTTTCTTTTTCCCTTTTTTACCTCTTTTACCTCTCATTCTTTTCTTACTCCCTTTCTTACTAGAAACTCTTTTCCCTCTCTTACTAGTCACTCCTTTCCATTTCTTACTAGAAACTCTTTTTCCTCTCTTACTAGAAACTTTACGCTCTTTACCTCTAGGCATAGTTTAATAAATATTAATTTTAATTATTATAATTATAGATTAAATTAGATAATAAATAAAATTAAATAAAATTAAATAAAATCAAAAATAAAAATATTTTTTTATATTAATATCAATAAAATGCAATCTAGAAATAAATCCATTAAAGAAAAAACCGACATCATTAATAAATATTATAAAAATACATATCAGAAAAATCCAGAAATTGAAACAAGCCTCAAACTCCATAGTAATTTAAAAAGTCGTAAATTATCTAAATTAAAACGCAGAGTTAAAAATAGAAAAGCCAGTCTTCGAAGACAATATAAAAAACTTACTGACGAAAAATAAATTAATTATAATTGTAAATTCCAAGAAATACTTTCATAACAATAAAGTCCCCATTCATTGGGATGATTAGGATTTTTAGGATAATTACCTTCATGTTTCTGTTTTAAATTTTTAATAAATTCTTTTTCATCAGGTATTTGTTCCCATACACTAGGCAAATAAGTCATTCCTATTTTTTTTGTTGTTCGATGACAATAAACATATCCTCTATTACGTTCTAGTGATTTATTACCAACTAGAACCCATTTTTCTTGTGGTTCTATAAGTGTTAATGATAAACTATAGTTACCTTTTAGATGAGTTTGCAAAACATTTCTTGTTACTGGTTTATTAGAACCCCAAGATGCTCTTTTAACAGTTTTAGTTGCTTTAATAATATTATCTAGTAAATTAGAAGTTGTTTCTTCCCAAGCGCCAAAACAAGAATAAGTTTCTTTATTTTCACGATAAACAGTTAGAAAACAAGATCCTTTCATAGATTGTAAAGGAGACCAAAATAAACCATTATTATCAGCAAATGTATTATTATTTGAAAGTAAACAATTTTTTATCCAACCTAGATGTGAATATGCCAATATTTTACTATTAAGAAGACTAAACCAATTTACAGAAGTTTTCCTTATGCTTCCCAAACTTGCGTATGTTACACCATTAAATGATTGACTATCTTTTAACCACCATTTTTCCTTGTATTTACTATTAGAATATCCAAGTAAATGTAACTTATTACCTTTTTTAGCAGACCATTCCTTCATAATACGCAATGGTTGAGAACCACATGGGGATTTATTACTAACCAATAATGGTAAATTATTTTTATTTCTCATTGTTAAAAATAGTTTATCATTTTCCCAGGCTTCCATTAAATTTTGTGCTGGAGTTCCATAATTATAGTGAGCAAAATCAGTTGAAGCAATAAAAGGGGGTTTTAATATAAGTAATGTATTCAATTTAGTAGTTTTATTTATTTCTATTATTTTAATTTTCATTTTAGAAGGTTTCAGTAATTTAACTAAGTATTTCATATTAATCATACTGTGTTCTTCTTTTCTTTCTTTATTATGTCTAAACCACAAAATTGTAATTGTTTTGGCGGTTTTATTTGCTTCTAATAGTTCTTTAATAGCATATAAAGCAATAATTCCACTATAAATAAAACCTGCATGAGGTGCTGTTATTGCTTCTATTTGTGGTTTATATTTTTTATTAGTATTAAAAGTAATACTTAATTTATTATAAGATTCATTGAATTGCTTCATAATAAGCGGTATGTTATTTATATCACCTAGTGGTTTGTGAAATACTATGGATTGTTTTCTAGATTGTTTTTTTGTTTTTGTTTTCTTTTTTGTTTTTGTTTTCATTTTTTAGTTACAAATTATTTTATAAATTATATTTATATATAAAATTATAAAAAATTGAATTATAAAATAGATACATAATAAATTAAACAAATTTTTTGCTAAGAGATGTCTGATATTGAAAGTATACCTATAAAGGATGAGAATAAACCAAATTACAATCAAATAAAATTTCCTATTAAATATATTAGTGATATTATTAAGCGTAATTCATATTTATATATTGGTTTAGGTGTTAAAGCACGAGTATATCTTAAAAATATTGAACATAAAACCCCTATAATGCGTATAGAATTTGGATGTACAGAAATTATTAAATATAAAGATAATGGTGCGAAATATTGTGGATTTAATATTTGTTTAGAATTAGAAAAAAACTATAGTGAGTTTTTAACTGAATTAAAAACCGATATTATTAATTATTGTGGTGTACATAGTAGTTATCTAGAATGTCCACATAATAAAAGAATTTTAGATAATTTGTATAAGTTGAAAGTTTATAAGAAAGACGCATTGAATGCTAGTTTTGGAAATGGTATTGATATTGATATATATTCTACATCATATATCAACAAAAATGGTTTAAAAAAGTTTACAGAACCAATACAAGTAAAAGCATCAGATATTAATTATAATAATCTTAAAAAAGTTCTTAAAAGAGGAACAATAGTGCAACTTGTTATTGATATACCTTATTTCGATATTTATGATACTCAAATTAGACCTTGTATTAAAGTTCAAAAAATAATTATATATATATAATATAATAATTAAAAAAGTGAAATTTAATAATTAAATATAATATATAATATAATTTATATAATATATAACTTTTAATATAAAAATGATATCTAGGAAAAAATCAATTAGAGAAAGAAGTGATGTAATTAATCAATATTATAAAAATATGTTCGATAGAAAACCAACTATTGAAAAGAATGAGATTATACGGAAAAAGGGAAAAAAACGCAAATTAACAAGAATGAAAAAAAAAACAACATACCGCAAAACAAAATATGGCGAAACTAAAAAAAAACCAAAACCATAATGAATTATTATTTTATTCACCTTTTAAAATTTTTTTTATATCATCACTATCTGTTGCTTTTACTTTTTTATCTTTATCTTTATATTTTTCTAATAATTTGTTTATTCTAGGATTTGTAAAAGTAAATGTAGCTTCTTTTGTTGCTTTAAGTAGATTTATAAGTTCTTCATATTTTTGATTATGTAGGGAACTTTCAGGATATGCTACCATATAGATAGTAGTATTTGGTTTAGCATAGGTATTAATACTTTCTATTCCCATTTTAATTACATTTTTTTTACCTCGTTGCCCCGCGAATATTGATGATGATAAGAGTGAAAAAGCTATTGTTGTAGCTTTAACTTTATTTGCTTCTTCTAGTGAATTTTTGTAAGCACTTATTAGAGGTTTATCAGCTTTACGAAGATTTGATTTGTAAGCATCATCATTATAATTAGGTCCAACAGCATGAATAACATGTCTTGCTTCAAGACTACCAAATGTTTTACCTTCTGGTGCTGATGTAGTTACAGCTTTTCCTGTAGGGCAACGTATTTTTGTTCCATTGATTTGTATTGGTAAAGCATTACGTGCCTCATATAAACTAGGTTCTCCTGTTTTCTCTCCTGCTACCCCAATAGCACGATCTATACCTCCTCCTCCTAAACATCCTTGATTAGCAGCATTTACAATAGCATCTCCTTGAAATTCAACTACAGAACCAAGCGCTATAACTAATTTAGCACCATGAACAGTTTTAAATACTTCTAGTATGGTTAAACCAAGAGGTTCAGCACTTCCACTAGCATCAGCACTAGCACCATCATTTCCACTAGCACTTCCACTAGCACTAGAATCATTTAACCTATAATACTTAACAATATCACTAAATTTTACTTGTTGTAGTTTTTTACTAATTACATCTCTAAAATCTAATGTATTATCTAGATGAATACCAAAACTAACAGGGTAATTATTTGTTTCATCAAGTGCATCACCATTTATATTTTCTTTATAGAAAATAATATGACTGTTACTTGTTTTATAATTATAAAATTTACCATTTACAATTGCTTTGCCAAATTTGCTAGTAAATCTAACTTTACAGTAGGCACCATTAATATTACCTTCTAATAATTTAATAGAAGTCATTATAATAATATATTTATATAATATATAATTTTATTTAAATAAAAATAAGTTTTAAAAAAATAAGTTTTAAAAAAAAATAAGTTTTAAAAAAATAAGTTTTAAAAAAAACTTACTTATTGCGATAAAACACTTAAATCAGCAGGCATTTCTTCAATATGAGTTTCATAATGCCTTTCAATATCTTTCATTTTTTCTGTATCATAATGAGTTGCAAAATTAATTGCTACTCCTTTTCTACCAAAACGACCACTTCTACCAATACGATGTAAATAACTTTCAATATTATTAGGAACATCATAATTAATGACAATTGATACTTGTTGAACATCAATTCCACGAGCAAGCAAGTCTGTAGAAATTAATACTCGAGTTTTACCACTTCTAAATGATGCCATAGTTTCCTCTCTTTCTTGTGATGTAATACCACCATGAATAAAAGAAACACTAAAATTTGCCTCCTTCATTTTATATGTTAAATTATCTACTACTTTCTTATTATTACAATAAATCATACTTTGATTAATAGTTAAAAGACTATATAAATCACATAAAGTATCAAACTTATAACTATTTTTTTGGACATCAATATAAAATTGTTTGATACCTTCTAATGTTAATTGTTCAGCCTTTACCAAAATTTTAATAGGGGACTTCATAAATTTACTAGTAATCTCAAAAAATTGTTGGGGCATAGTAGCACTAAATAGACAAACTTGTAAATTTGTTGGCATCACTCTCATAATGTTATAAATTTGGTCAACAAAACCATCAGATAACATTTCATCAGCTTCATCAATAACAACCATTTTTAGGGTATCCACACTTAAAGCCCTTTTATTAATCATATCTAGAACCCTTCCTGGTGTTCCAATCACAATATGTGGTTTACGTGGTTTAGTTGATAATGCTGCAATATTATCAGCAACAGAAACACCTTTAATAGAAAGATTATATATCAAATCCATATAATTTCCAATTTGCCTAAAAACATTATTAATTTGTAACGCCAACTCGCGAGTATGTGCTAAAATAAGTGCCTGTGTTTTATTTTCAGATGGATTAATTCTACCTAGAACACCTAAGGTAAAGGTTGCTGTTTTTCCTGTTCCTGATTGTGCTTGAGCAATAACATCACGACCACTTAAAACTGGTCTAATTGCTTTTTGTTGGATTGGGCTAGGAGTTTCAAAACCATATGAAAAAACTCCCCTTAAAATTTTTGGGTCTATCTCTAAATCTTCGAATTTTTCGATATCATCAAATACATTTTCTTCGTTTTCTGCCATTATTAATTATTTTACTATAGTTATAGTAAATAACTATTACTTAAATTATATTTTAAATTTTTGTTTATAACAAAAAATAAAATTGAAATTGGAATTAACTATTACTTAAATAATACATTAATTCGATAGAATAATAGTAATACTAGTACAATGTCAAAACAACTAGAACTTATTTGGTCTGAAGAAGTTGAAACTGAATTAGTAAATTGGATTAAAAATCATAAAAAACCACTTAATGGAGATAAATTATTTATTAAAATTAAAGAAATGCTTTATAATCATAATCCTGAAGCTGAAGATGATAAGATGGAATTATTAGAAGCTGATAGAGAAAAATTTAAAGCAATGATTAAGCAACGTAAAAGTAATGAAAAGAGAAAGGTTAAAAAATTTATTCCTAAAGATGAAGATGGTGAAAATCTTAAGAAAACAAGTGCTGATAAATTATTTTTTGAAGCACTTTCTAAGAAAGAAATTAAAACAGAAGATAAAGATAACGAAGATTATTTTAGAAATGGAAAGTTTCATAAGTCTGTTTATAAGCAAGTTAAATTAGCAAAGTTTAAAGAAGAAAAACCTGAAAAATACAAAAAATATGAAGAAAAGGCACGTGAAATTAATAAGCGTTATGAAGAAGAATTGCAGAAACAAGCACCACATTCAATGAAGAAACCAAAAAGGGGTTTAAATAATTTCTTTCATTATGTGCGTTCTGAATATGCTATTAAAAAGTTAAAAAAGGAATTTCCCGAATCACCTATTAAAGGGAAGATTGCTAATAAAAACTTTGGTGTATTATGGAAGAAAGAAAAACCAAAAATTAAGGAAAAATATAATAAAATGGCTTTGGATGATAAAGAAGAATATGCTGTTAACTTAATAAATTGGGAAAAAGAAGCAATTAAACTTAAAAAAGAAATATGTTCAGATACGGAAGAAGACCCCGTTTCTGCACTTGAAACAGAAGAAAATTCAGATAACGAAGAAGAATCAGAGGAAATAAAGGAAGAAGAATCTGATGAAGAAGAAGAAGAAGCTACAACAAAAGCAATTAAAGCAGTAGTAGAGGAAGAACCGAAAGCAGAAGAAGAACCGAAAGCAGAAGAAGAAGAAGAAGAAGAAGAAGAAGAAGAAGAAGAAGAAGAAATCCCTAATGGAAAACAAAAGGGACTAATTGCTGATTCTGATGCTGATTCTGATGCTGATTCTGATTCTGATGCTGATTCTGATTAAAATTAATTAATAATGAATTATTAAAAGGAACTTAAAAACATATTATCATATAATAAGTAATATAAAACAATAACTAATACATAAAAACCAAAAAAAAAAAATTAAATAAATATGAGTTCAGCAAAAAAAGAAAAGTCTGATTTATTTGAATGGTTAAAGGTAAACGCACATAAGGAAATGTTTCCTGATAAAGTTTATTTTAAATTTCTTGATTTTTTTGAGAATAAATTTGGAATTGGTGATAATGAAAATTCTACTACAAAAGAAAAAATTAATTTTGAATTAACTAACTTATCTATTAAAGAAGTACAAAAAGAATGTGCATCTATTCGATTAAAAAAAAATAAACGCAGAGCACATAAATTTGTTCCAGATGATAAAAATGGTAATAAAATTACTAAAAAAACTCCAAAAACTTTTTTTATGGAGAATGAGTATAAACCTTTTACCGAAAAGGATAAAACTAATTCTAAATTTTTTATTAATGGTAAATTTCACCTTACTAAATATAAATCAGTAAAATATGAAGAATTTCAGAAAAAAAATAAAAAGAAATTTAAACAATATGAAATAATGTCTAAAAAATTAGAAGAAATATTTGAACAAGAATACAAAAAACAAGCAAAGCCAAAAAAAGCATGTAATAGTTTTATTATTTATGTTAAATCTGATTATGCTATTACTAAATTCAAAAAACAATATCCCAATGAAAAAATAACTGGTATTAAAGCAACAAAATTATACTCACTATTATGGGACAAAGAAACAATTGAAGTAAAAGAAAAATTTAAAAAAGAATCAAAAGAATTATCAGAACAAAGAAAAATTGATAGAGTAAAATGGGAAGAAAACTATGCAATTAAAAAAGAAGAAAATACAAAAATTAAAAAGTCAAATGTTGTAGATAACATAAATGATTTAGTTTTAAAAACAAATTTAAATGATAAAAGAGATGAAAATACAAATATTAATGAAGATAATGAAGAATTAACAGAAGAAGAAGAAAAGGCATTAGAAATTATTAAGCAAAATATGTTTGATGATATTACTAGAATTATTACGGAATCAATGCCTACTTTTGAAGAAATTGCAGAAAGTTTTATTAAGTCAGCAGAAAATAAAATTTTACAAGATGTTGAAAATTCTAAACTAACCTAAACTACATTGTTTCCTTTATATCATCTAAACACTTATATAGTTCAATAAATATTATTAAATGTCCTATTATATCCTTATAATTATAAAACATATTTTTTAAAGATGTGGGTTTTTCAGTTATATATTGTTTTGCTTCTATATATTTTTTATTTTTTAGTAATTTAAAATA
>Ga0233433_10003449_pt1 | contig 12730 bp, 37 predicted proteins | sample SI_122_August201_5_FD_179868 | JGI IMG/M metagenome (GOLD analysis project Ga0233433, IMG submission 179868) | Seawater microbial communities from Saanich Inlet, British Columbia, Canada - SI_122_August2016_100_MG | ecosystem: Environmental > Aquatic > Marine > Inlet | place: Canada: British... | reverse complement strand
GTTTTAGATAGCCTAGAGTCGAACTGCTCTAGGAGGAACTAGCTTTTTGGGAGCTTGCATATGCCCTCGTCTATTAGACTCACTGCCGTGCGTCCATACCAACCTTGCAACGTCCAAGCATGCCCACTGTCGATCAAGTACTGCCACGCACACATGAGAGCATGTTCTGTGTCCACACCATCGGGTAAGTCCACGAATTCCTCTATGAGTCCACAGGCTGTGTAAACGTCCGATACAGTGAAGAAGTTAAGTTTATTTTGATTATTTTCGTCTGACATGGGTTATTCCTTTGTGAGTGTGCTAATTATATGAGTACTGCGTAAGGTACATCGCACACATGCACACCTTTTCGCAACTGATTGTGATCCCCTGTTTACACGTCCATACATACTCATAAGGCACGTTTCAGATAGCCCATAGGGGGTTAGGGGTAGAGGGGTAGTACGGTAGCCACCTATGGGGGTGTGACTATCTCTTTCAACAGGCTCGGAAACATCACTGCTTTGGTTATGTCATAGTTGGGATAGACCAACTTTTGAGCATACTTGTTGAATTGACCCTCTCTCCACGATGACGTCAATCTCATCTCTTTGGGATAGGGGTGATTGCCGACATCACACCAATAGAGATTAGGATAACTTGACTTCCTACAACTATCTCCATAGTCACCTAATAAGTGATTGCTCATGTTTGCTTTCTCCCATATATAACCAATGAATGTATCCGTATCTCCTTTTGTCTCCAGTGTGGCTACAGGAATGTAAACTCTATACTCGTTGTCTCTAAACAAGGGAGATTGACCATTAAGCCACACTCTTGCACTCTGACCATAAAAATTCTGTAACTTATAAATAGTGTCTCCCTGTCTCACATAGTACTTCTCATTAACCCATGTTTCCTGTTGGAATGTCGTGTGTTCGCTATTTGTAAACATTTCTCTTAACTCTGTCATTGTTCTCTCCTTTATTGATAAATATAATATAACCTGTTCTCGACTATTTGCAAGGACATTTTTTGTCCGACTTTATTTTTCCTTGTCTCTCTCGGTGTGATACTCATGTAATGCTTGTCTTATGTACATGTATATCGGATTGATTACCACCACGACCACAAAGAATATTCCACACATTATCGTTGTTATTGTTTCTATCATTATAATCTGTCCTCTCTCACCCATTCGTTTCCTTGCTTAACTCTTATCTGAGTCACTCTCTCGTATGTTCGGGACTTGTAGCGAATGTAGTCAAATAACTGATCCCTTGTGCCTGTAAACTCTATGTCTCTCTCCTCTCCTGCATAGCGACAGATTTTGTTAGGTGGTGTGTGTAGTGTGAATAAGAATGTTGTCATTATGACCTCCGTTTGATGTATATAATATAACACGATTGTGGTTTTTGTCTAGGACAGATTTTGTCCGTTTTCCTTTTGCTCTGTGAAGATCGCTAAGGTTTCCAATGCCTTATCCTCAAGAGCCTTTATGCGTTCCTTTTCCTCAGACGATAGCATTAAATCGGGTCTGTGATAGTCGAATTTCAATCCTCTCCTTGTGAATGAGTATTCTCTGATATGGAAGATTTTGTTTGCTATTTCCATTATGTTGTTGTTAAACTGTTGTTGTGTCATGGTTATCTCCTGTTCTTCAATGATGTTTATAATATAACGTGTTCTCGGAATAATGCAAGGACAGATTATGTCCGTTTTGGTTTTATGTCCTCCACAAGGACAAGATGATTGATGTTGCATAGAGTCCTTGCTTTATGAGAGTGATCTCCATTCATGAATTTCACCCATATATGCCTATCCATTCTCCTGTATGCCTTGTGTTCTCCGATCACCACACCATATTCCAAAGGCATTGTATCGTTAAGAATGTCCGACTTCCACGTCACTAAATCACCTACTTGCATTTGACCTCCACTATGTGGTGATAAGGTAGCACGTACTCTTTACCACCGATAAGGACATGATAAAAACGTCCTGCCCTCTGTGGCTTGACATTGACAGCCATTTCTCCTACAATAAGTCCGATGGAGCCGTGACCAATGTTGTGTATGTCGTATGTGTCTATGTATCTGAATAAATCGCCTACTTTCATTATTTCCTCTCCATGATTGAGTATCTTTTCCCTGTGCTATATTCCAAAGAACCCCACTTGCCTGTATTCTCGTCATGGTGCAAGACAAACAAGGTCATAAGAGCATTGTCGTATCCGTTGTAAGATTGTAACTCTGTTACTATGAAAAACCTGTACCCATCTGTGATTAAGTCTCCCTCGACCACATCATAGATAGAGCGACTTGACTTTGGCAACGTGGCTATCCTCAATCTTTCATCTATGATTGCTTGTTGTTGTTTGCTAAATACTTGAGTCATTGTAATCTCCTTTGTTTCGATTATGTTTATAATATAACGTATCCTCAGAATAATGCAAACGACAAACGGACAATTTTTGACCGAAACGATAAAGGCTCGTATTTCACGTTTTAAGAGCCTAAATCATTATCGTGGTGTTACCACCCTAAACCAACTTGAAGAAGTCACTATCGCCATTTAACGTGGTTGGAACAAGGAGATACTGCACTGCACCTCCATAGATCAATGCGTCAATCATTTGACAACGATATGCACGTTGTTGATCCTTGTCGGGCTTGCCTATCTCTCCGTACTTGAGTTTGAGATTTTGTCTCCTCCAAGAATTATTGTATCCCCAACCCATGACCTCTGTGGCGAAACACTTGTTACCACGATTGTAGACAACTGAGTAAGACTTTCCCTTATGGACGACATGTTCGGCAAGGACAACCTTTTGGGTTCCATGATTTTTCCATTGACCTTGTATTCGTTGCCAACTGGTTTCTGTGCCTATGACCTTTGTACCGTCAAAGTTTAGGTGTTTATCGTACTTGTAAGGGGTTTTGTTTTGAAAAGCCTGTTGTAATTTATCGTAACTCATAAGATACCTCCTCTGTATCGTCTATTTCGGGTTCATTTGGTAGTATAACTATTTTTAAGAACCTCTGTGCCGACCTCTCGGACACGAACACTTCACCTCTCACTATGTCACAAGCACCGTCCTTGAGAGCCTTGTACACTGAATAGTATTTCCTATTATCGTGTAGGTACTCTGTGACGAAGTACTTGCCACCGTAGAGTGTGGGTAGCACCCTAGTCTTGTTCTCCCTCTGTCGTTGTTTATCAAAGAATGAATAACCATTCTCCCTCGACAAGGACATTATTTCATCTATATTTTCAAACATCATTCCTCCTGTGGTTGTTTTTTATGTTTATCTTTTCGTGTGTAACGTGTCTTATCCCTGTGAGAGCCTGCCTTACGGTTTTGCTCTATATGGATTTGGTGTATCACGTTACGTTTTTTTACCTTTGTAGGTTTCTTTTTTTTAGACATTGTCCTTTCCTCCGTTGATATAAATAATATAACCGATTGGAGGAATAAAGCAAGGACAAAAAATGACCGAAATCATTTCCTGCCCTACCTCACAAGGTTATTGACCTGCCGTAAGGATCTTAACGATGAAGTCTTGCACAGAACCTGCTTTAGTTTGTAGACCGTGAAGTTTAGCCACGTTATGAGTAGCCTGTTCACCCGATCCCATAGCCTGCCATAGTGTCATGGCTATCTCTGAGGGAAGTGTTGTGAAGTACTCGGCAAGGTTTTGCAACTGCTTGGCTGACAACTGCACGTCAAAGGACTTCTTTGCCTTAAACTTCTCGATAAGACTGTTATGGTCGTTAATCTTAAACTTTTTGGTTAGAGAGATTTTACCTTTGTCAAGAATATCTTCGGGTGTCACAACCTTACAGTAATTCTTCACATAGTCATTGAAAGCCATAGCACCCTCAAAGCCGATAAATGCGTGAGACAAGTGATACAATGTCGTGCCATGCTTGACGTTTCCTACCTTTTCAAGAGCATTACTCAATCGTTCCCAAGACCTACGACTAGGATAAATCTTGTTAGGCTCGTAGGTATCCTTGTGTTCAAGATGTTGGTGGTTGTGATTGATGAAATCCCAAATCTCGCCACAGACGTTACCCTCAGCCCATGCCAACCAATCTTCTACGGTAGGTTCTACGTCAAAGACGGTATAACGGTCTAACTCGGCTGGATCGAATTCGTTGACTTGATACTCTGATCCGTGCTGACCACCGTTGACACAAGCAAATATCAAGGTGTCGGGGTGTAGTGTATGACCTGCGATCTTTCGACTGTCGCACAACTCAAAGATACCTTGTCGCACCTCAAGTGTGGCTCTGTCTACCTCGTCAAGGAATAAGACAACAGGATTTTTACAGGCTGTGTCTAACCATTCGGGAGCAAGCCACTTTGTGACATTATCATCTACTTTTGGTAGACCTAGTAAATCACCCTCAGTCATCTGTGAGGCTCGTCTTTCTACGACAGGTAAGTCACGTTCGTTTGCAATCTGATAGACTACTGTGGACTTCCCAATACCGTGTCTACCACGAAGTAGAACAGGGAAACGTGCATTAAGGACGTGAGGAAGAATATTGTTAATGAGAGTTTTGTAATCAATAGACATAAATGTCTCCTATTTTGATTGGTTTTTGGATAAGGCTGAATTGCCTTGATGTTTATAATATAACTAGATTGAAGAAGAAGTCAAGGACAAAAAATGTCCGATTTGGAATAACTGCCCTTGACACGAATTACTATCTTAGATAGCCTTGAGGAATGAAACACCACAATGTTCTGTTGAACAGATATAAGAGCCATGCCCATTGACGTAATAGCCCTTACCTAGTGAACCATAATCCTCTATGAGAATAAGATCTGAGCCGATACCTGTGGTGAGTGCCTCTATGAGGAACGCTAAATTACTTGCTTTAGTGTGATTTTCGATATAGTGTGAAACTATTTTAGATAGTTGTGTTGAGTTAATAGTCATAATGACTCCTTTTGGTGTTGAATGTAATAGTAATGTAATATGTTTGGTTGAATTTGTAAAGGACAAAAAATGTCCGTTTTGCTATTTCCTCGCCTTAAAGCCAATTGTTGGCTTTTCCTCCTTTGTATCCTCACTCTTTGGTGGGGGTAGGGGTAGTCCACCTAACGCACCTAGCATGGCTAAGGGGTTGATTGGTGTGCCTGTCGGTGTGGTTGTGGCGATTAACTTTGCTATCTCGACAAGAGCATTGTCCGATAGGATTATGGTTATTTTATTGTTGTCACTCATAGCGACCTCCGTTTGATTGATATTAGTAATATAACTGTTTATGATAATGTTGTCAAATGGGAAACGGTCAATTTTTGTCCAACATTGAGTCAATGTCCTCCACTGCGTTTATTTTGATCTCATTGTATGGTGTCTCTACCTTGACTATGGATAGTCGGGTAGCACACCCACCGATAAGCATAAGCCCGATACAAGCCCACACAAATGTAAGTGTTAGAATTTTGTTAGTCATTACGACCTCCGTTTGTTGTTGAATGTAATAGTATTATAACCGTTCTGATAAATAGTGCAAACCGTTTTCGGACAATTTATGACCGTTTCCGTTTTAACTCTCTGAAGAAGAAGTTGTTGGGTGGTCTTGGTTCTGTCACACCCTCACCATTCGACTTGGCATTGATCCAATCTACCTTTATGGGGTACTTGTTGCTACGTGAATAGTTTATCTCCACGATTAGACCGACCATATCTTTGTGGTTGCACATAAGCAACCTGTCATTCTGTTCGGTTGTGAGAGCATAGGAAGAAACTGCAACCAAGTCACCTACTCGAAACTTGCCTTGTCTACCCGAATGTTCTCTATATTTCCATTTTTGTGTCATTATGACCTCCATTAAAAAGAATTTATTGCCCACCCATACCCGACTGTTTCCAGTCTCAACCTTTTTTATTATCCCTCTATCGGGATACCGATAACTTTCTCATTGGTAGAGAAGTACGGATTTTTTGCACAGTGGTCGCTTGTAAACCATATTCTTTGACACTTACTTGCAACAGGCTTTGGAGCCTCCATGTCGGTCAGCACGATATGACCATCAAAGCCACCGTTGTTATTGACCCACTCTGTCGGTGCATTAAAGCATGTTCCACCACACAGTACCCTCTCGGTAGCCCTCCTCTGTCCTTTCTTCCACACATAGACTTTATCATCGTCTACACTGGTGTCGAATGGGATTACAGTGAATTCAGCCAACTTGGAAAGTCCGTTCAACTCGGAAAAGAAAGCCGATAACATAGAGTCTGAAACAGAACCCGATTGGTCGATAGAGATAGCAATCTTTGCTGTTCTGTTGACCTTTTTCCCTGCATGAATGTAGGGGTATCGGGGATTGATACGTCTTACTGTGGATCGCTTATTTGATCTCTGTGAAGTCTTAATAAAGTACCTCAACACCTTTTTCCAATTGACCTTTGGGGTTATCATGTCTATGATACGTTCTTGCATACCTTGACCGATAGTACCCCAACCTTGACCACGACTTTGGACTTCTTTCACTGCGTCCTCAACTGCCTGTCTCATGCGTTCTTTAGCCATTTGTTTGGTATCTTGATCTGACTTTTCCCAACCACTGTGATCGTCCATACTGTCGGGATCGCCTTGACCTTGACCTTGACCCTCGCCCTCACCGTCACCACCATGTTTGGGGTCGTATACTCCCTCTTTGTTCTCTTGGTCTTGTTGAAGTTTGGAATAATACCACTCAGCACTCTGTTCTTTCGGATATGACTCGAAGATACCTCTTGTTGGGATACACCCACCATCAGGCAATTCGTCCATAAGAAAACTGTTGATAGCCAAGTCTGTCGCTACATTCCACAGTTTAGACATACCCTCTGGAGGAAGTCGCCCTGTGACGTGTTCAAAGATGATATGATAGAATTCGTGCTTGAGGACACCTAACTTTTGTTTGTCTGTGAGTCTCTCGAAGAATTCGGGATTGTAGAGCATTTCAAATGTACCACTCCCCTCGTTTAGACATACCCCTGCCGTAGGGATAGCCTGTGTTTGAGACTTGTTTATCCTACGTGATAGAGCCGAAAAGAATGGTTCTGCTTGTAACAAGCGATAAGTGTGTAAGTCCAAGTCAAACTTGGGTTTTTTAGTTGGTTTGTCAGTCATTGTGACCTCCTTGTTTGAGTGTAATTATATTATAACTAGATATGAGTTGTTTGTCAAATCGTTAACGGACAGTTTTTGTCCAACTTCTTTACTTCATCTATCGTTTCCCCTCTGTAGCGACTTATGATGTCCATACAGTATTCTTTTTGGTTGTGTTCCATAAAGTCTACAAGGTTGCTTTCGGGGAGAAGAAACTGTGGTACAGGCAACAATCTCGTTGCTATGTATTTACAGGCAAACAGGTTGCCTGTCGTACAAATCTCTGCACCACTTGATATATGAGTCAATACCCAATAGTCTTTTCGCTTATAAGCCATAAACGGATAGTGTAGGTAGTATGTACCTGTCTCTGTTCTCCACACTTTATTATAACTTCTGACCTTGTAGTTGCCTGTCTTTCGTTCAAAGTTAAGTATATTTCGCATAGTTACCCCTTACTAGGTTGTATTGTAAATCGTTTATATCCTTGACAAGTAGCTCAACGTCAATGCTATCCTTTATTTTGAAGATAACCTTGTTGTTGACCTCTCGTATCCACTCGATATAATCGGGAGGAATGAGAGTTTGCACTGCGATAGAATTCTTACTATCGGTGACAATCACCTGTCCTGTCTCTACTAGCCTACCCATTTTACAACCTCTTTGAAGTAACAAAGTAATTAGGCTTTCGATCATGTTTATAATATAACTGATCCATATTATTTCGCAACCCCTAAACGGTCAATTTTTGACCATATTCTGAGATTGCTGATGAATGTTCGATTATCACTGATAACATCAGATAACATTTTTCCCTCGATTTTGCAAATTTCGGGATACTCGCTTATTACCCCCTCCCTATCGGAGGTGTAGATGATAACGTGGCAAGAGTCGTCTATCACAAGATAACTCTTGCCTTTACATTCAACAACCACAGCGAAACTACTGCGATAATCGTCAATCCATTTTATTATTTGCATAAAACCTCCAATCTGTCTAAATGTTCGTGGCACTTGTAATCATCATCAAACCAATAAACCTCGACCATCGCCCAACCATCGACCAATCTTTCCCAAACAACTATACCGAAGTAAGAGAACCTCCAATCAGTTGTGCCCTTTGTATGCCCTTTGAGTCGCACTAAACTACCTACTTTCATCAGACTTCCTCACCAAGAACTGTTTGCCCTGTATCATACTCGTCCTTGTCTTTGGAATGTTTAGATAAACTGCCACAGGCTCGACACCATTAACGTGGTGCATAGCACTGACTACAGAAGAACCTTGCTTTAACTCTGTGATAACTACGTGGTATGAGCCATCTGTGTGCATTATTATATCGTCTATCTTTGGCTCATATCTGAGCATTGATTGAATGTCCATTGTTACCTACCTTTTGGAATTGTTATGTCGTGAATTTTAGAACCTATGTCGTTGTAGCCAAGAATGTTACAGACCTCCATGAGGGGGTGTCCTATAATGTTGTGTACTGACCATCTAAATCTCTTATGTCTTAAAAATACTCGCATGTCACTTCCTTATCTCAAATGCGTCTATGTATCCCTGTGGGCATGATACCCATACCACCCTCCACCCCTTGCATTGTGGGGGTAGAGGTGGGTTGGGTGTGCCTTGTAGTCCTCCCTCTATCCATACCTCCACCATAGAGCCACCATCATCAGACGACTTTTTGATCGCAAAGGCATTGTCGGTTATGTCAACCACAAGACTTGTGAGCAACTCTTTCAAGCCCTCGTAGTCAACCTTGTCCGTTACGTTCCAGTTTTGTGAGTAAGCCATATTATCCTCCAATGATAACTTTGGATATTCTCCCCTTATCAACGACACAGGTGACGTTGTTAGGAAGATAGACCTTATTGTCTATTGCGTGTTTGAGATAGTCTATAAGGACTTGGTTTGAAAAATTAGCCTTTATAAGCAAGGCATAGAAGTCATGCACGTCCCCCTCCCAAGTAGAGGAGGGATATAGACGTGCTATAAACTCTATTGCTTCGTCAAGAGCTTCTTTGAAGTTATGCAATTCCATAATCACCTCCATAGTTAGTAACAAGTGCCTTACAGAGAGTAAGAAATGTTGACATTTGCTCCTGTGACCACTTCTTCAAAGCATAGTCTATGTCCTCTATGGGAGAGTCATCAAACCATTCGTCCTTGAATTCATAAGAGGACTTTGCGATAACCTCAACTTTCTCAAGATTACCCCACGAATAAGAGTAAGAGAACAGTGCCTTGCCTAATTGATCGTTACATGTGTTCATCAATGTTCTAGCATTGACACTGTTATCACCGTATTCGGGCTTGTAACCTAACAAGGGGATTTTGATCTCCTGTTTCTTACTTTCCTCGCCAAGAGCGAACACAGTAAGGTTTTCGGGCAATTCAGCACCGACAGTGCAAAGGAATTCATTGGTAACGTATCCACCCGACTTGTAGTCATATCGTCTATCTGAGACTTTGATAAGTGAGGCTGGTGTGAAACCGTATTGTGTGGCTTTGGCTCCCCACACTTTTCGCCATACTCGATTGGCTTTCATGATAAACTTCTTATCATCTTCCATTTTGGAGCAATTCCTACGACTATGACCTGTTTCACGACAGTAACCACACTTTTTGACTACTTTTGGTCGCTTACTTGGGGTTGTACCGTTACGTTTTTCGATGTACTGGACGGCATAGTTGCCTTTGAAGTCACGTTCTTGGATAGATTTATCTTTGACCTCCTCGTAAAGAGCGATCATGTCGGGACACTTTGCTAAAGTGTGTCCTTGTGTGTTACAAAACTTACAGGTAGGTGCTGACCTCCCATAGTTAGTTTCCTTTCTAGCATTTATAGTCATAAAGACCTCCGATTGTTGTTGAATGTAATTGTATTATAATCTGTTGTTGTTTGTTTGTAAAGGACAAAAAATGACCGTTTTCAAATCATTTCCTTATACTCGATATATCCATAAGTGTTATTTTTCTTGTTGGGTGGGGTGACAATGTACTCTCCATGGGTGTCAACTTTGATGATTACTTGTTCTTTGTTGTAAGATATAATAACAAAACCCATAGAATGGTTTTTTACATTTGTATCTGTTAGTCTGTCGAACAAATCCTCTTTGATTTGGAACAATTCTGAAGTGAGATCATTTATCCTGTCATATTTTTCATATTGTACAAGGTCATGACGTGCTTTCACTTCCTCTCTCTTTCGACCCCATGACTTATTAATGTGATCCAGTATTGTGACCACGTGTCTACTTGCTATTTTCATATTTTCTCCTTGTTGTTGAATGTAATAGTATTATAATCTGTTGTTGTTTATCTGTCAAATGCGAAACGGTCATATTTTGTCCGTTTCTATTTTCATTAGCATGTGGGGTTGGGTTTGTATCCTGTTACCGTTATGCACGTTCTGTATTCTGACATAGCCTTTGAATGAACCTGTTCTTTCGACACCTTTGCCCAACACAAGCCAAATCTCATAGTCGTGTGGGGTGTTAAATGCCCTATGTTGCTTTCTGTAAACCAAGTCACCTACTTTTATTCGCATGTTTCCTCCAGTTTTGTCAAGAATTCGGGTTGTATTTCCATCTTCACACCTGTTTTTATGTTCATAACAGGTATCCAACCAATATAATTTACTAACTCTGTTGGGCTTATTACTATATAAATTTGACTCTTTAAGCCACCAGAACCACGAACCAAGTCACCTACTTTTATTTGCATATGTCCTCCAAACCGACAACAACACCACTTGAATAATGTCCGAAGTCACTTTTGTGTCCTACCATTTTCCCCTCTATAAGCCATTGGACTTTGTAGGGAAATGAATAGTTGTCTCTTATCTCTGTGACTATACCGATCCTGTTTCTTTCATATGAAACTGTCACCAAGTCACCGACCTTATATTTTAGTTTGGACATAACGTCCTCCGTTTGTTTGATAATTGTAATATAACTCACTCGTCAGATTTGTAAAGGTCAGAATTTGTCCGTTTTATAAAGTCTGCTCTCATGTAGGAAGTAACCACGTCATTAGTGACGATTGTAGCACAACTCTTAACACAAGTGAGATCGTATTTGTAGTCCTCTGTGAGAGGACACCACCAAATATTTGAAATGATCCACATAGTCTCTGTCACTATATCCCAACATAAATCTCCGATATTCATTCGTCCTCCACGACATCTGCTTTGAGAAAAGAGAAAATTCCCCCAACTTCGGGGTGCTTTATCCTTACAAACTCAAAGCCACCTCTCACCTCGAAACCAACGACCTCCCAAAGAGTTTCGTCTATTTCGTCCTCGTTGTTTCTAAATCTTACATAATCACCTATTTGCATTTGCCCTCCAGTACTTGCTTAAACATATAAAAATTTGTATCTACTCGCCACCAACGACCATTATCATAGAAATGATAAATGCAAGTCTCGTATATGTCCTCACAGTCATGGAAAGTTTCCATAGTATCGTCATTGTCGTTCCAAACAACATCAATACGAATTTCACCATCATCATAATCATAGTGATGGTTTTTGATTATTCCAATGTAAAATCCGTTGTTGACCTGTGTTTTTATCAGTGTGCCTACCATAGTAGTAGTCCTCCGTTTGTTGATGTTTGTAATATAACTGTTTGAGACAATCCTGTCAAATCCAAAACGGTCAATTTTTGACCAACTCTAAATATAATCGACTCTCAGGAAACCTTTCGCCATTTGCCCATTGAATATAGAAATAATTATCACTTCCTATCATGCTACATTTTCCGACTACCACACCAATGGTGCTAAGAGTCCCATCATAAACACCTTTATATCGAACCAAATCACCTATTCGCATAGTACCTCCAACATAAGACCTAAGTGTGACGTTGTTTTTTCAGTGTCCACCCAACGGACTTTAGCAATATCTCCGTCATAGTCTACCACTATACCTACATTCTCGTTGGCTCTCCAAAACTCTTTGTTGTCAAACTTGACTATCCTTATTTTTACTATACTTCCTATCTTCATTTTACCTTCCTAAGTTTGCCTATATTCCACTTATGTTGCTTTGCACTGTTCACAGGAATGACGAAACATATATTTGGGACATGCCTATCAAATCGCACAATAATACTCATAATACGGTGTGTTATCGTTGTATTCTTCCTGTTGAAAATACAAGCCCATACTAAATCACCTACTCGCATAATACCTCCAACTCACATTCGCTACACCAACGAGTCTGTGTGACAGTGTGTGTGAAAGTTCCATCACTAAACTGAATAAGCCATTTATCACAAGTCGATACACCTTGTTGGAGAGCGATACCAATGGTTTCCCATTCTATATGTTTTATCAATGTTCCTATTCTCATACTACCCCCAACCATTTTGTATGTACTGCACTTGTTTTACCATCAGCCCATAGCACTTTGGCTATTGGGTTTGGTGAACCTATCGAAGTGATAACACCAATCTTTACCCAATCAGAGCGATACACTATCTTTACCAATGTTCCTACTCGCATATTACCACCTCCTCTGAAATCTCCCAATAGCCTATGTCTTTGTCGAACAGGTAGTCCTCTAGTTCCTCTAGGGAGGGGTTGTCGGTGCAATACTCTGCAAACCAATGTCTGATAATCCTCTCG
>Ga0233433_10003447_pt1 | contig 12736 bp, 7 predicted proteins | sample SI_122_August201_5_FD_179868 | JGI IMG/M metagenome (GOLD analysis project Ga0233433, IMG submission 179868) | Seawater microbial communities from Saanich Inlet, British Columbia, Canada - SI_122_August2016_100_MG | ecosystem: Environmental > Aquatic > Marine > Inlet | place: Canada: British... | reverse complement strand
AACCAGGCAGATGCTCACTTCCTACTTTTCGGTAGCTGATGAAATGCTCGAGTTTGCCTTGCCCGCAAAGGGGTTTGCTCAAGAGCGGATCTGGGTGACCAACAAGATCAAGGACAGTCACAAGAGCTACAATATCTATACCCGGGAATATAAGGAGGGCATCCTCTTCTCCTGGACCCGAGCCAATAACGGAAACAGTTATTCCTTTTTCTATGACAACTTCGATCCACCCGTGAAGGGTTGGTATGAATTGACTTTTGACGCGATGAAGCTGGGCGGCTTTAAGGAGGATGTCAGTATCGAGGTCTTTGCTGGTAAATATTATTATGCCGATGACCGCCCACAGTCACAGCGGTTGCTGGATGTGATCTCGCTGGGGAACCGAGAGATGAAATCCCACACCGTGCGAGTTTTCCTGCATCCGGGTGAAAACGTTTCAGTACACTGCTATTCCAAGCACAACTATCGCCAAAAAAATGGAAAGCAGGGGGCCTATATCAAGCAGTTGAAGGTTCGCGGTCCGGTGCTTGAGCAGTGGCCGCCAAGTTCCTACCAAAATGTTTTTGGCGGCTTGCCCATGAAGGCGCCACCTCGTGAAGCGATAAATGCATCCGTTTCACAAACGAAATTGAAGGCAATCGGAGGGAGTGTCTCCGTCAGTAGTTCCCAGAAGGGAATGGAAAAGGAAAAGATGCAGGATGGTTCCAATCGAACCTTTTGGCATACGCGGTTCAAGCCGACTTTGGCCAAGCCACCGCATTACGTGATTCTGGAAAACCCGCAAGGCAAGCTAATCGACGGACTCTCGTACGCGACCTGGACGGGGGGTAATGGTAATGGGCAGGTAAAGGCCTATTCGATCCACCTCTCTGATGATGGCAAGTCCTGGGGTGCTCCGATTGTCGAAGGGGAACTCGAGATCCGGTTGGCCAGTGAACAACCCATTCTCTTTCCCAAGCCAACCGCCAGTCGCTTTATCAAGTTTCTGGTGACTACCGCCTTTACTCTGGATGGCCGGTCGCTGGCCTCGATTGGGAAGCTCGACGTGATGACTGTGTTGCCGACGGTAGGTTCCACGCTCCCGGTTTCGGTTTCTTCCGAATCAGTGGATGACCTCAAGAAAGTGATCCGCCGATTTGCCCAAAAGGCTTTCTCGTCGAATCTGACTGATGAGGAACTGGCTCCCTACTTTCAAGTGAGCCTCAACGCCTTGAAGGAACAAGGTGACTTTGTTGCGGCGACCAAACTTGGGCTAAAGGCAATCATTTGCTCTCATCGGTTTCTGATGGCACCCGGGGAACACGAAAATTGGTCCTATGGGAAAGCGGCTGATCTTGCCCGAATCCTTTGGCTTTCGGTTCCTGATAAAGAGCTCCTGGCTTTATCGGCAACAGACAAGCTCACCGGCAACATCCTCGAAGCGCAAATCAACCGGATGCTGCAGGATGAAAAGAGTCAGCGCATGATCCATTCGTTTTGCGACCAGTGGCTCAACCTGAGGTCCTTCAACAAGGTGACGCCTTCGCTTAAGCTTTATCCTTTGTACAACGATCTTTTGAATCATTACCTGCCACTCGAGACCGAGGCTTACCTTAATCATTTGGTTCAGGAAAACCTACCTGTCGGGCATTTGATTGACGCGGACTTTTCCTTCCTGAATCAGCGCTTGGCCCAACACTACGGTATTGAAGGGGTGATTGGTCAGCAGATTCGCAAGGTGTCTTTTGGACCGGAAGCACCGCGTGGTGGCCTCTTAACCATGGGGAGTGTACTCAAGGTTACGGCTGATGGATTTGATACTTCACCCATCCTGCGGGGCGCGTGGATTTCCAAGAATATCGCCGGCAATACACTTTCGCCTCCTCCAGAAGAGGTAAAGGCAATCGAGCCCGAACACGGTAAGGAGGCCGCCACTCTACGCGAACAAATTGAAGAACATAAAAACAACCCGACCTGTTACGCTTGTCATAAAAGCATTGATCCCTACGGGTTCGCTTTGGAGAACTTCGACGCTATCGGGCAAAGGCGTACGAAGTACCGGGTTAAGCTTCCGCACCGAGGTACTTTCCAGTATCGCCCGCAGGGTTACTTTAAACTGGCAGGAGAAGTGGACGCAGCAGGGGAGATTGATAAGGGTAAGTTTGAGGATGTTTTCGGGCTCAAGAAGATTCTGCTCTCTGATCACAAGAAGATTGCCTATAATTTCGCCAAGAAATTTTTCGAGTATGCCAATGGCTATAAGCCTAACCTAAAGCAACGCCAGCACCTCCACGCGATGATCCCGGATAATGCTGAGGAATGCCGGATGAAAGACTTGATTACAAAGGTGTTGGTCTATTCACTGGAAGGAGAGCAGCAATGAGAAATATTAGTCGAAAAGATTTCCTCAAAATCGGGGGGGCGTTGCCGTTAGCATTGCAGTCGCTGAGCCAGCGTGCTGAGGCGAAAGTCAAGACACCGCCCAAGCGCATCATTTTCATCAACAGTTGCCTGGGCTTTTATGAGCCCTATTTTTTCCCGAAGAAACGCGGTGACCTAGCTACCTCTGATTATTTGAAGGGGATGAAGACGCTGGAGAAGGTGACGGTCTTCCAGAATCTCTTTCATCCCGGTATGAACACCAGTAATCACGACTCAGAAAAATCGTTTCTCACAGGTACGCCAAGCCCGGAGTCACCCACCTTTGTGAACGGCATGTCGCTGGATCAGGTGTTGGCCCGACAGATGGGAGGCGACACTCGCTTTCCCTTTCTCAATTTCAGCATCTATGATCGAGGCTGGGGAATATCCTGGAATGACCGTGGTTCGGCCATTCCCCCGATGCACGATGAGCAAAAGATTTTTCAGATGCTCTTTGAAGAGGAGGATCTAAAGGCGAAAAAACAGCAACTCCAGAATGACCAAAATATTTTGGATTGCCTCCGGCGCGATCTGGCTCAGTTGCGCAAGCAAGGAGCTAACGCTGGCAAGCTGGAGAGTTACCAGGCCGTGATTGCCGAATTGGAAACCCAACTGAATCACGAAAAGTTTTGGCTTAATACTAGTAAGCCGAAGGTTCCGAAATCCCTGAGCGACGATCAGGAGTTTGTGTTCTCTACCAAGATTAGGAACCTGTTCGAATTGGCGAAACTGGCTTTCCGGACCGACTCGACCCGAGTTATTACCTTCTCCATGGATTGGATCTCAGGGGCCATTAAGGTGCCCGGAGTCACTGGGGGCTGGCATACCTTGTCACACCATAGCGGCCGAAAGGACCGCATTGCAAAGCTGAGCAAAATTGAAACCGATACTCTCAGGCATTTCAACCGCTTCCTTTTCGAGATGGACCAGATCAAGGAAGAAGATGGGACCCTGCTCGACCACACCACCGTGGTGATGGGCAGCAACTTTGGTGATGCCTCAAACCACACCCATAACAACCTGCCCATGATCGTGGCCGGTGGTGGTTACCGGCACCAAACCCATACCGTTCTCGAAAAGCCGACCCCACTCTGTAACCTCTATCTGGAATTGCTGCACAAGCATGACCTAGATGTGGAAAGCTTTGGAAGCAGTCAGAAGGACATGGGTTTGCTCAATAGCTGATACAGCCACAAGAATGATAAACGTAATAGCATCCATCACAGTCAAAGCTTCCAAACGCGACACCTTCATTGAAATATTCAAGGCGAACATTCCCAAGGTGTTAGAGGAAGAGGGGTGTTTGGAATATTCCGCCACGGTGGACTTCCAAACAGAACTTCCCATCCAGCAAACGAATGCAAACGTCCTGACGGTCATCGAGAAATGGGAATCATTCCCTCACCTGGAAGCTCATTTCATTGCACCGCACATGCTGGAATACAAGGCAAAGGTGGAAGGCATGGTGGAAGACGTTTCCCTGAAAATCCTCGAAGATGCCTAGGTTGCGAAAGGAAAATAAATTTATGAATGCCTCAAAAAGAGTCCGACCACTGTTTTTTATTTTATGCGGCATTTCTTTTTGGAGCACTGCAATGATCGCGAATGCGAACGAGGAGAGGGCAACCAGTACCATCATGCTCTGGCCCAAGGATACAGCGAATCAAGATGGCACAGGTATGGGAACGCCGAAGCCCGATCGTGGGGATGGGCACATACGCCTCACCGATGTAACCAAGCCTTCAATGCGCTATTTCCCGGCTCCCGCTACGAAAAAATCTGCGCCCGCGGTCATTTTATGTCCCGGGGGAGGATACAGCCATCTTGTAACTACGAAAATGGAGCCGATTGCCAAGTGGCTCAATCAACACGGAGTCTCTGCCTTTGTTTTGATATACCGGGCCCCAAAAAAACGTAAAGATGCCTTTCAGGATATTCAGCGAGCAGTCCGAATTGTCCGCTCGCGAGCATCAGAGTGGAACGTAGACCCAAGGCGGATCGGAGTAATGGGCTCTTCAGCGGGAGGACACCTTGCGGCCCGGGTTAGTACGGGTTTTGATATTCAAACCTATAAGGCAGTAGATAAGCATGACGGTGTCAGCTGCAAACCGGACTTTACGGTTTTGCTTTACCCGGCCTATATGAACAAGGGCGCGGAGCTGAGTAAGGAGTTCACAGTTTCCAGTGAAATCAGCCCAACCTTGATTGTATCAGCCAAAGACGACAAGGGCTTCTTTCCCGGGAGTCCCATTTATGCCAAAGCACTGAAAGAAGCCGGTGCATCCATTCGTGTCCATTTTTTTGAGAAGGGCGGTCACGGATTTTCCCTTCGGCCAAAACAGTACCCACTTTCCACTTGGCCGGACCTTTGTTTGCAATGGTTTAGAGACAAGGACATTCTTGAAGAAGAAGCAAAAAAAGAGAATGCAGCTGACAAGAATTAGCTGCGCCATTTCTTGCCGGTGATTCTATACGTTATCTCGGAGAAAAAATACGAATGACAAATGTTCTAACAAGGCTAACTCAACTGCCATTATGTTAAAACTGCACATGAGCATGGTTGCAGTGCTCTGTTGGCTGGCAGGCGCATCCACCGCTTTAGCAGCTCAGAGTCCGGAAGAGGTTGTCGCCGGCTTTGACAAGCGGGTGGAGGCCATGTTTCGCGCCGAATCCGGCAAGCCACTGGTGCGTGCGGAGAAACAGAAACCACTTGATCCCGGGCGGGGAAACTACGTGCGTGCGTACTCCTATTCTATGGTGGGGTTTGCCGCGCGCTGCCTCTATCTGAACGAGATGCTGGACGAGGCCAATGCCGCGCTCGCCGAGAATGCTCAGCATTATCTCGATAACCCGAAGGACGTCAATGACCGCGACAGCTTCCACTGGCACGCGGATATTGTTATGCGGCTTGTAGAGATGTACGGCAGTAAGGGGACCAAGCATCCCGGCAGGATTACGAAGGAAACCGAGGCACTGGTGTTGAAACCGATCTGGGAGTACGTGAAGAAGGTTTCCTGGCTCGGAAAAGCCGAGCATGAAAAGTCTAAGACTTGGCACATTTACTTATCGGAGAATCATCATGCCATGAGCTTCACCGTCTGCTGGCAGTTCTCCAAAATCGCGAAGGATCGCCCCGAATACAGAGATCTGAAGTATGATGACGGCGCCACCGCGGCGGAACACTACCGCGCCTGGAATGAGTATTTCGTGATCTATTGTCTTGAGCGTGCCCGTAAGAGCCCGTGCATCGAGATGATGAGCGATCGCTACAACGCCACGCTGATCAAGGGCATTTACAATTTCTACGACTTTGGCGACCCGCAGGCAAGGCGTTCGGCCGGACTCCTGTTGGATCTCTACTTTGCCTATTGGGCGCAGGAACAGATTGACGGCGTGCAGGGTGGTGGGCGATCGCGCATCTATTTCTACACGGGACTCAGTCAGGACCGAAGCCACGGAAACGCCCCGCTGGCCTGGTTCTACTTCGGAATCGGCCAGTCCCCTGCCGTCTATGGCCATGACGTGAGTGCGGCGCTTAGTGACTATCGTCCACCCGCCGTGGTGGCGGATATCGCGCTCGACGTGTCGGGACGTGGCCGCTATGAAGTGCGGCAGCGTCCACAAGGACTAGGGAAACAGGGCCGGCCCTTGAAAACAGCTGTTACGACAGTACCAACCAGAATGCGAACCGACGGCGGCGGCATCCTGCGCTACAGCTATTGCGACCCCGCCTTTATCATGGGAACACCGATGACGGCCGCGCGTCCGCTGGAGGACTGGGCAGCGATCAGTTCGCAGAACCGCTGGCAAGGTGTGATCTTTGCAGGTGAACACGATGCCCGTATCGTCCCTATCGTGCGTCCCAAAGACAACCGTCGCGCCTTGAATGCCCAGTGGTCGGTGCAGAGCAAGGGAAGCCTGATCACCCAGAAGCTCAAACATCACAAGGGCGGTGCCGAGATGATCGTTTGGATGTCCAAGGAAGGATTGAGTGAGCCCGTGGAAGAAGATGGCATCGTTTTTGTGGAAGCGGAAAACGCTTACGCAGGAATCAATGTCGTCCAGGGTGGTTTCCAGTGGAGAGAAGCTCCTTTCACCGCCATGACGGGAGAAAAGCACAAGCGATCAACCCCGGAAGGAAAAACCATGATCCTCAATGAAGAATACGCTCCTGTGATCCTCGAGGTGATGGCCAAGAGCGATGTCAAAAGCTTCGACGTCTTCAAGGCGATGGTGAAAGCCTGCAGGATTCGTATGAATGGTCCGGCGCTGGAATACAAAACCATCTACGGTGAGCAACTGACCTTCGACACGAGCGCCAGAAAGGCGCCCACCATCAACGGGCAGCCAGTCAACTACGCCCCGAAGAAGGTCTTTGAAAGCCCCTTCCTCAATGCCGACTGGAACAGCGGTATCGTGACCATCACCAAGGGCGATCGAAAGAAGGTGCTGAATTTTGAAAGTGGGAACTCAGCTCAGCGCAAGTCGCAACGTTGAGGAACATCGAGAAAAATAGCAAACAGATGGAGATTATTTGCACGTACCGCATAAAACTCTTATTTGAGGCGTTATCTCAAAAAATGATGCGGCCCAAGCAGAGGCGTGGAATCAGAACTCGATCTATTCGGTGGAACTGGAGCCGCCGGCTATCCTGATAAAAAATGAGAAAACCACAATGAAATTTATGAAACTATTCAGCGTTCTAGCTATGGCAGGGTATATCATTCTCAGCCCGTCCGTTGCTGCTGCCCAGCCCAACATTCTTTTCATCATGACCGACCAGCATCATGCGAGGATGTTGTCGAGTGCCGGTAATCCCTACCTGAAAACCCGGGCGCTTGATTCCATGGCCAAATCGGGTATTCGGTTTTCGCGCGCCTATGTAACCAACCCCGTTTGCGCGCCTAGCCGCATCTCGATGGCAACCGGAATGATGGCGGGACGATTCGGTGTCTTCAGTAATGGCATGAAGGCGACCATCCCGAAGAAGGTCAGCGATAACTCGCTTGGCAAGCTGATCAAGTCCGGCGGTTACGATACCTTCTACGGAGGTAAGGTTCACATGGCGCCTGCACTTGTGCCGCTCAAGGCGGGCTACGATGAATTTTGCAAAGACCAGCGCGACGAGTTGCCCGGAGCCTGCATCGAATTCATGACCCGCAAGCGGGATAAACCGTTCTTTGCCGTGGCTTCATTCATTAATCCGCACGACATCTGTTTTGCATACAACGCCCGGCACCCCAAGCGCAGGGGCATGCCTCTCGTGAACAAACTTTACAAGGAAGCCCAGGCCCTGCCAGCAGACAAGTTGCCTCCGCTGCCGAAGAACAGCGCGATCCCGGAACGGGAACCAGACGTCATCGAGGCAACTATGAAGGTGACCGCCGTCACGCCTGCCAAGTTGATCCGCAAGGACTACAACGAACGCGACTGGCGCAATTATCGCTGGATTTATTGCCGGCTTACCGAGCGGGTCGACGCCCAGATCGGTCAGCTACTCGCTGCCTTGAAAAAGAATGGCCTGGAGAAAAACACCTTGGTGATCTTCACTAGCGATCATGGCGACATGGACGGCAGTCATCGTCTGGCCTCCAAGAACGTTTTCTATGAGAACTCTGTCGGTGTGCCTTTCATCATGCAATACAAGGGTGTCATTCCCCCCGGCCAAGTGGATGGAAAGAGCCTCGTTTCCAACGGCCTCGACGTTCTCCCCACGCTCTGTGATTACGCCGGGGTTTCGGTCCCTAATTATTTATTGGGCCGATCCCTTCGTTCCGTAGCCGAAAACCAAGAGGACAATGCCAGGCGTCCCTATGTGGTGGCCGAGAACAACACCGGCCGCATGATCCGCTCTGATCACTACAAATATTGTGTTTATACAAGCGGCAAGATTCGCGAATCTCTGGTCGATCTTCGGGCTGACCCAGGCGAAATGAAGAACCTCGCAGGCAAGGCAGGTTTTGAAAAACACCTCAACCGCCACCGTGAACTTCTGAAGCAATGGATCAAGGAGTCCAATGATGTCACCGCCAAAGCTTTCGCCATCGAGCCCGATTGATTGTCATCTTGATCAGATTCTATCATAGTTTGCAGGCACCGCTTTCCTCGTAATAAAGACAAACCAAAATGGAAAAATTTATCATCACCGAGCAGCATCATGCCAGGATGCTGTCGAGCGCCGACAAACCTTACGTGAATACCGCCGAGAATCCGTCCAAGAAACGCAAATGATTCGAGTCCTCCAGCCTCTCTTTTGTGTCCTTTGTGCCTTCGTGGTTCAAACCCTTGTCGCCGCACCGCGACCAGCAAAACCAAATATCGTTCTCATCCTCACCGACGACCTCGGATGGCAGGATGTGAAGTGCTATGACATCGACGAGCCGACACCAATGGAGACGCCAAACATCGATGCTTTGGCGAAGAAGGGCGTGAAGTTTTGGCAGGCTTACTCCCCAGCGCCGACTTGTGCGCCGACGCGTTGCGCCATCCTGAGCGGGATTCACCCGGCCCGTGCGCAGAAAACCCACGTCGTCGGTGGCGCACCGCCCGTGCCGCATCACCTGCGTGGTTGGGCGATGATTTCGCCGTGGTACAGCGGCCGCATGCCGGAAGACACGTTCACGCTCGCGCGCGCGCTCAAGTCAGCCGGCTACACCACGGGGCACAGTGGCAAATGGCACATCGCCATTAACCACAACGCCTTTCCCCAACCGGAGGATGTCGGCTTCGACTGGACGCGCCATGAACTCGGCACCAGCCGGGCCATGAAGCCGCACCGAATGACCGGCTTCGCCACGCGCAAGGCAAACGACCCGCATCACCTCGATGAAGACGGTTTCCCCTTCGACCAGGTCACCGAGGATGCCCTGACCTTTGTGCGCGAGCACGACGACCGGCCCTTCTTTCTCTATTACGCCACCTGGCTCGTTCACACGCCCATCCATACGCGGAGCAAGGCGTTGCTCGACAAATACGTGAAGAAGCTCGGCGTCGAACTCCCCGACGATCCACGAGCGAAGTGGATGGGCGAAGGGCAGACTAACCCCTTCTACTGCGCGATGGTCGAACAGCTCGACCACTACATCGGCAGACTCGTCGACCACCTTGAGCAGACCGACGACCCGCGTTGGCCCGGCCACAAGCTTATTGAAAACACCTACGTCATCTTCACCTCCGACAACGGTGGTATGGAGGGGAGCCGCACCCAGATCATTACGGACAATCACCCGCTTGACCGCGGCAAGATCTCCCTGATGGAAGGCGGCACCCGCGTCCCGCTCATCATCACCGGCCCCGGTATTGCCAAGGGCGTCGAATCCGACGTCATGGTGAACGGCCTCGACTTTTACCCGACCATCCTTTCCTTGGCCGGCGCGAAGCGCCCGCGGGACAAACACTTTGACGGCTGCGACCTTGCGCCGCTTCTCAGGCAGGATCCGACCAATCCCAACCTTGTGCGCGAAGCCGACGGCAGGGTTCGCGACACCATGATCTGGCATTTCCCGAACAGCGCCGCGTTGGAAAGCACCATTCGCATCGGTGATTACAAACTCGTCCGCAATTACGACCACCTCAACAACCCGAACAACCGCGAACTCGAACTCTACCGCCTCTACAATTCCGAAGGTGACCGTCCCGCACGCATGGACATCGAGGAACAAAAGAATCTCGCCGATTCCATGCCCGGCAAGGCCCGTTCCATGAATCGCCGCCTCACGGAAGCCCTGACCGAAATGAAGGCCAGCTATCCGTATTACAATCCGCACGGACACCGATCTCCCGCCACCAAAACACACGTCTGCACGGTCCTTTCCCATCGCCAGACCGGCGACTCGGTGAAATTCACTTATCGCGAAAACGGCGCCGAGGTCGTTCGCGCAAATCTCATCTACACCCTGAACGGCGGCGCGCGTTACGAGGAATGGTATCGCACACCTGCCAAAATTGTTCCTGGCAACAAGGCCGTCGCGAAACTCCCGAAAGGCACGACCCACTATTTTCTAAATCTCATCGACGAAAACAACTTTCTGCGCAGCCACCCCGAGATTCTCAATCAGAAGAATCCCAGCAAAGCCCAGGTGAAATACGCCGAGAAGGCGTTGAAAGCTAAGGACCGTTGATCCGTGAGACCTAGGCGAACATCAATGAAACCACTCTGCACAATTCTTTCCCTCCTTGTGTGTGCCAACTGGGCCGCCAGCGCCGATTTGGAGCGCGGCCAGACCCTTTACAACCAAATCTGCTTCAACTGTCACGGCCTCCACTTCGACGGCGGCATCGGGCCCTCGTTGAAGGACAATTACTGGCGGCATGGCGATTCGCCGGAGGCGATCCTCGAAGTCATCAACAAGGGCATCCCCGCTGCGGGAATGATCGCGTTTGAAACAGTCTTTCCGGAAAGCGACCTTCTTGCCCTGCGCGATCTCATTGTCGCCCAGCACGAAGGCCTTCGAGGCGTCGTGCGTGCGGTGTATCCCCGTGCGCCATTCAAAGGCAAACGACTCACGCGGGCGCTTTTCGATTCAGTCAAACCGCTCTCGAAAACTCGTTTGCCCGAGAATGTCTACTATTTCGATCGCAACGGGGACGGCATCCTTCGCGGCACATCCAAGCTCCATATTAAGGAGGCGGGCGAATACCAGTTTACGATCCGTCCCATCGGGCGCACCTCCATTTTTCTTGATGAGAAGGAGGTTCACTACTCGGATGAGAAGAGCAAGAAAAACACCCATGTGAATAGGAAGTTCGAGCTCAAGCCGGGCATTTATGATCTGGAAATTCTGCACGAGGAAAAGACCACCCACAGCTATCGATTCCACGGAGTCCTTCAGCGGGTTGGCGGCAAGCGTTTCGTGCTGAACGGTCGTAGCCTGCAGGGCAACATCCCGAAAATAATCAAGGCCACACTCGAGGCCAAAGTCGTCCGTAAATGGATCGACGGGCTCCCGCCGCGCACCTTGCTTTGCCTGCTCCCGAACCAGACGCTGGTTGCCTACAATCCCGTCGATGGCAGCGTGCTCAAAGCCTGGCATTCCGCTGCGATCAATCAAACACCGTCCTTGGTGGATCGCAGCGCTAAACCCTCCGAGATCAAGGGCGTCCCCATTCCCGATGTCGGCTCCAAGTTGTTTGAAGCGGAAACCCTTCGCTTCCTTCGCTACGAAATACATCTCGACACCGTGCACCTCGTCTCCCTTGTGGACGGCGAGGAAAAGACCGTGACGATTGCTCCGGAAGGAACACAGTCGTTCAAACTATCCGTTCAATAGCTTCCCTCTTGTCGTTCATGAAAAAACTACTTTCTGTTCTTATCGCGTTTTGTTTCGCCTCGACGACCACGGCCCAAGTCCCAGCGGGTTATCGTCTGGTGGACGTCCCGCTTCCCCGTGGCGCGGTCACCGTTCTCGGCCTCTGTCACAAACCGGACGGGACGCTCGCCATCGTCACCTGGGAAGGCGAAGTCTGGGAATACCAGGCCAAAACCTGGACCCGTTTCGCAGAAAACCTCATGGAGCCCAACGGTATCCACTACGACGTGAAGGAGAATGCCTACTATGTCGCGCAGAAGCCGGAGTTGACCCGGCTCGTCGACACCAACAGTGACGGGATATGCGACCGCTATGAATGCGTCACTGACGCCTTCGGGGTTTCGGGGCGGTATCACGAATACCACTTCGGTCCCGTTGCGGATTCCCTTGGCCGTAAGTATGCCTCGCTCAACCTCGCCGCACGTGGCGACTTCACCGTTCCCGATGGCAAACCCAAGGGCAAAGGCGGAGGCAACATGTCCTACAATGCGCCGTGGCGGGGCTGGGTCTATCGCTCAGATCGTCCGGGCCACTTCCAGCCACTCGCCTCAGGTTTTCGTTCGCCCTGCGGTATTGGCATGAGTCCACAAGACGAATTGTTCATCACGGATAACCAGGGCGATTGGGTCGCGGACTGCTGCATGTATTACATTCGCGAGGGGAACTTTTACGGACACCCCGCCTCGCTTCCGGGACGTCCCGACTTCACCAAGGAAAAGGTCAGCTCTCTCAGCGCCGCCGACTTCGCGAAGATTCGCACGCTGCCCGCCATCTGGTTTCCCCGCGAGGTGATTGCCAATACACCGGGCAGCCCTGTTTGGGACACCACGGGTGGAAAATTCGGACCCTTCCAGAACCAGATCTTCATCGGAGATCAACGGCAATCGAACTACTTCCGCAACGGTGTGGAAAAAGTCGATGGCGACTATCAGGGCTGGTGCGTCGATTTCCTCCGGGGAACCGCTTCGGGGCCCGTGAAGATGTCCTTCGATCCGCAGGGCCGGCTCTGGTCCGCGCAGGTCGGGCGC
>Ga0233433_10003440_pt1 | contig 12758 bp, 8 predicted proteins | sample SI_122_August201_5_FD_179868 | JGI IMG/M metagenome (GOLD analysis project Ga0233433, IMG submission 179868) | Seawater microbial communities from Saanich Inlet, British Columbia, Canada - SI_122_August2016_100_MG | ecosystem: Environmental > Aquatic > Marine > Inlet | place: Canada: British... | reverse complement strand
TGCTGATGCCGCGCACGCCCTTGGGGCGTCCTACAAAGAGCAAAGCGTCGGGTCTTTGGCCGATATGACGTGCTTTTCGTTCCACCCGGTCAAGGCCATCACAACGGCAGAAGGCGGAATGACTGTCACCGGTTCGGATTCATTGGCTGATCGTCTGCGCAAGGTCCGTAATCATGGCATTAATCGTGATGCTTTGAGTTTCTCGCTGCCAGACCAAAATTCTGAAGATGTCGGTCCGTGGTACTACGAAATTCAAGATATCGGTCTGAACTACAGGATTTCGGATGTTCATTGTGCCCTGGGGCTTAGCCAGTTGGATAAGCTGGACATGTTCGTTAACAGGCGCAGCGTCCTAGCGGATCGCTATACGGCTGCTTTCTCTGGGTCTGAACTCATTCGTACGCCCCAAATTAAGTCGGATCGCTCCAGTGCATGGCACCTTTATGTCATCCGTCTGAACCTGGAGGCCATGGTTTGGTCCAGGCTGCAAGTTTTTGAAGCGCTGAGAGATCGCGGACTGGGGGTGCAGGTTCACTATATGCCGCTTCATTTGCACCCGTACTATCGGGATCGATATGGCCACCAACGGGGTGATTTTCCTGTGGCCGAGGCCTACTACGATGCCGCAATCACTTTGCCGCTCTTTCCGGCGATGACGGAGGGCGACGTTGATGATGTGGTCGATATTGTCTCGGACGTAATGAAGCTTGCTCGGAGATAGAGCCGCCAACCCAAAAAGAAAAAGCCTGCCGTGAGACACGGCAGGCTTTCTTTGTATTTGCTGTATGAGCTGACTAAAGCTACTAGCGTTTCCGAGCAGCCGGACGACGCTTAGAAGCGGCTTTCCGCTTAGTTGCTTTCTTCTTAGCTGCTTTACGCTTAGGAGCTTTTTTCTTAGCTGCTTTCTTCTTAGCTGCTTTACGCTTAGGAGCTTTTTTCTTAGCTGCTTTCTTCTTAGCTGCTTTACGCTTAGGAGCTTTTTTCTTAGCTGCTTTCTTCTTCGCGGCCTTACGCTTAGGAGCTTTTTTCTTCGCAGCTTTTTTCTTTGCAGCTTTCCGCTTAGGAGCGGCCTTCTTCTTCGCTGCTTTTTTCTTCGCAGGCTTCCGCTTAGGAGCCGCTTTTTTCTTCGCAGCTTTACGCTTAGGAGCTGCCTTCTTCTTCGCTTTAGTCTTCTTCTTAACTGCCATAGTGATTAGATCCCCTGCAGTGGTTAACAACAATAATTCGCCGAAAGGACAATTATATTATCACATTGGCGCGCAATTCGCACGCGCCAATGTCAGAAGTGTACTCACAACCCTATAACTATGCTCAAGAGAGGATTAACAAAACGTCTCTCTTTTTTGCCAACGGTGGCTTTTGAGTCACACTTTTCTAAACGCATGAGTCGACTATTTGGTTCTCATTAAACCAAAAAAAATGCGCCGAACAATGTCGGCGCACTTCTTATTCGCTTGGTATTTTGTTCCGTTTAACGGTCTCAACGATTTACTTTTCTGCAACGCACGCGGGGAACTTAATACCATTAGTACCGTAGTTCATAACCTTACCTGGCATGTATACGTCAATCATCTCCATGCTCGATTTTTCCGCAGAAAACCCAGCTTTTACGGCCTCTGCCGCAACATCCATTTCGCGGTACGTGCCACCAAACCGTTCGTTGTTATTGTAGACTTCCCACTCCGCCAGGAAGCTTTCTAACGGCGGCAATTCTTTTAAGCGAGGGTTGTCCATGTGAATCATAATCCCACCTTCCTTAAGCAGCCTTCGGCTCTCTGCGAAGATGTTCACGACCGCCTTGGTGCTGGTTTCATGCATGATGATGTGGGACAGGACGACATCGAAACTTCCGTCTTCAAAGTTGGTGTTTTCGGCATTTTGCTGACTGAAATGAATCTTGTGTCCGAGGTCCTCTGCACGGGCATGAGCGTACCGAAGTAGCGACTCGCCGACGTCGATGGCGTGAATTTCGGCATCTGGGAACGCTTCCGACCATGCAATTGTGCTCTGTCCGACGGAACAACCCATGTCCAAAATGCGCTTTGGTTGGACATCGGGGTACTGCTTCTTGAAGTATTCGAGAAGCGTGCGACCCAGAAAGTCCATGCGCGAACCAATGTTCCCAAGTGTGTATAGAAACGTTCCGCGGTCATACAACGCACCGGCTGAAACATCTTCGTCGTCGTGTGTCATGTGATACGCGCCGGGTTGAAGATGAATATCGTAATAAGAAAGGTAGTTCGGTACCTCAAAATTTGGATCCAAATTGAGTGTGCCACCGGATTTTCCGCTTACTTTTTTCGCGTTTTCTTTTAACCGCGGTAGGTCGCGTTCAACTGAATCAATAACAGCGTCCCATGTCATTTCCTGCGTATGGCGCTGCATGGCCGAGTACATTTGGTAGTACCCATTTTTAGTCATGACCCCACGAACCTCATGGCGGTCCTTCGGCTCGCGTCCATTTTCCTTAACGAAACCGGGCTGGACCTGGCTGTGGTAGGCCGTTTTGTTTCCCGGGGCCACCTGAGTTGCCAGGTGGCGCCTCACATCCATGTAGTAGTCCTGACGCGACTGTTCATCGTGAATTGGGTCAACCAATACGGCATGAGCATGTTGTGCGGGCATCGTCTTCTCCTAGATTGGGGCTGGTCGCCTACACCTATAGTGCCATGGCACTACGGGAGGTGGGAACGGCTCTGTCGTTCTGATCGCCAAACGGACAGGAATGTTATGTCGCCGTTACTTAATTTCTCCGCTTTGTGACATCAAAACGGCAAGGGCTTTAGTCCTGGGGAATTGCGCCAAAACGATCATAGCCATGACCATGATCGGCACACTTAGGATCATACCGGTTACTCCCCAAATCGAACCCCAGACCGATAACGCGAGAACAATGATAACGGGGCTCAGGTTGAGTGAGGTTCCGGTAATACGAGGCTCAACCACATTGCCGACAATGACTTGAGCGGCCATCAAACCGGTGAGCACCAACCCGGTTAGCCCGGGGGAGCCAAATTGCAGGATGCTCAAGACCACAGGAAAGGCGACAGCGACGATCGACCCAATGTAGGGGATGTAATTCAAAATAAAGATGAGTAACGCCCAGAAGGCTGCAAAATCGACCCCAGCCATCAAAAGGATCACATAGCTTAGTCCGGCAACAAGCAAGCTCATCGCCGTCTTGATCCAAATATACATCTCTATATTCCGACCAATCGCCGAAAGGGTCGATTTGATCGCCGTCTCTCGCTCGTCTGTGGATGCGAATGCCTTGATTTTAAGGTCGATTGTGCGGCTTTCGAGAAGCAGGAAGGCGACATAGAGGAAAATCTGGAAGGTATTGCTGGCAATACTCTGGAGGGCACCGACCAGGCGCAATACAGCGGACTGGAAATCTATGCTCTCGTTTAAGTCCGCTATGGTTAGCGTCGTGCCAAACCACAGCTCAAGCCTGGAGCGCAGGTCTATGAACAGCGCTTGAAGCTTCTCTTGATAGGCGGGTGCCGCGTCGACGATGGCGTTGACGTTGCCAGCAACGAGCTGCACGAGGACTGTGATAAATATAATCAAAATGAATATAGAACCCGCCAGCGCCATGCTGCTCGGCAATGTCCTGCCGCCGACGCTTATTTTCTCCAGGCCGTGCGCAAGAGCTTTCAAGAGGTACGTAATGAAGATCGCGAGAACCAATGGCACTAGAATGCTCTGGCCCACGACCAGCAAGTAGAGCGTCAATGCCGCCAGACCAATGGCGGCGGCAAACGTAACAGTGTCTGTTGGCCGAGATTGAGCCGTGTTTTGGGCGTCACTGTCCGACATGGCTACTCGCTCGTACTGTTAAAGGAAGAAACGGTAACTCGCCTGAATCGTGGTTTCCTTAGCCCGGACAGGCAGATTTAGGAACTCTCGCTCCGGGCGCTTCGAATCCACATGAAGAATTTCTAGGGTCAGACGCTGTTTTCTGAAGGGTTTTAATACGTAGGCCGCTGTCCACGCGTTCCCAGTTTCTTGGTTGAGGTCATCATCAGTAAAATCATTATCTACAACCTCAAAGTGATCATAGCGAAACGAAACCCGGTGATCGCCAAAACGTTTGCTCAACAGCGTAAATACCGACCAATAGTCATTGTTGACTTTCGACCCGATGATCGGCCGTGTTCCCATTGACGTGTTGCCGATCATCATTTGACTAATGAGTTCAACGCCACCCGGGAGTTCATTTTTGTAACCAGCGCTAACGAAGTAAGTGTCCCAGGCGTATTGGAACCCATCAAACGCCCGATCGAAAGATTGGTTGTCGTAGTACAGAACGCTTAGCTGACCCAGAGCGTAATGATCCAATGTTATTCCGGCGTAGCCGCCGATCCGCGTATCGATCTGATGGAAGGGCTCCACCCATGGTGCCTGTCTATCAATCTCACCTCCAGATTCAATTGTACGAATAGGGGCGAGTGGGAGCTGTTCAAATAATCCTGACTCTCTATCGTGAAGAGCCCACCCTCTCCAAGCCAATAGTGTTCCTGCCGGGTCGTTTGCCATAAAGGCGGAGCCGGTGACCGACAGATCAAAGTCTTCGAATTCTCGCGATACAGTAAACTCAGCGCCGAGTGTCTTCAGTTCTTCACCGACCCAGGAGTTTATGGCGGAAGAGGTAATGGTGTAGGGGCTTGTCCAAGCGATACCTGTGTTCTCGAGGGAAATCGGAGGGAAGAAAGCTCCGATCCGTGCTTCGTAACGGAAATCAGACTTGGGAACGGGTTTGTATCGTAGAAACGCCTCTACCACATCCACCGGTTGATGCTGCTGGCTATCCACTTTCACATGGATAACGCCAGACCAGTCCCAACTGAACTTCGGTAGAAAAATGAGCGAGGCCTCTGCAATTCTGCCGACAACTCGGTTGTCACCGGACGCATCTCCACCCCAGCGCGTTTTGCCAAGGCCTCCGTCCTCCCAGCTCACGGTGTTATCGGTAAGGATCAGTCGAGCGTCGACCAGACCGCGTACATCGATGGTTGGCATGCTGTCCTGAGCCAGCACAGGTGAGCTCAAGGCACCAACAAGGAGAACCGCAGAGAGGGTGGGTCTCATGTCAGGAGTCCGAATTGTCTTTCGCACCGTCAGATTGCCGGTCCGGTGACCATCGGGATTCCCGATAGAATGCCTCGATATCGGCCGCTGGAACAGGCCTGCTGATGAAATAGCCTTGTCCCGTCTCGCACCCATATTTGTTTAGAATGTTGAGTGAGTCTTCATCCTCAACGCCTTCAGCGGTGACCTTCAGTCCCAGGTTGTGACCAAGGTCGATGGTGGATCGGACCAAGATCTCGTCTTCCTTGTTGTTCGCTAAGTTTAACACGAAGGACTTATCGATTTTAATCTCTTGAACTGGCAAGGCCTTGAGGTAAGCCATCGACGAATAGCCTGTTCCATAGTCGTCAATCGACAGCGTGTGCCCCATCTTATTGAGGGCTGTCAGAACGGCCATGGCATTGTCTTTGTCGTCCATGATCGCGCTCTCGGTGATCTCGAGCACAATATCTTTTGCGGCTACGCCATATTTTCCCAGAAGACTGCCAATCTGCTCGGGTAATCGCCGATTGGTTAAATCCCGAGCTGACAGATTGACCGCTACGATGAGGTTGATACCTACATCTTGCCAGGCTTTGCACTGCGCAATGGCTGCGTCCAAAGCCCACTGTGTAAGTTTCTGTATGTTGCCAGTCTGCTCTGCAAGAGGAATAAAATCATCCGGCGGCATAAAGCCGCGCTCGGGATGAATCCATCTGACAAGGGCTTCAACGTGGGTGATTTTTTGGGCCGCGATGTCGACCTTCGGCTGGTAATAGAATTGGAATTCACCGCGATCGAGACCTTTCCTCAACTCGCCCATCATTGTCAGACGCTCAGGCTTGTGAGGATCGGCTTCCGGGTCATAGGTCGCGAACAGCCTAGATGACGCCTTGGCTTCGTAGATGGCCGTGTCTGCACGCTGTAACAGCGTTTTGGCATCACTACCGTGGTCTGGATGGCAGGCTTCGCCAATTGCCGCGGTTACGTCTAGTTGAATACCGGAAATAGGAACGGGGTCTTCAAAGGACTTTAGGATTCGGTCAACGATAGGCTGGACATCATCAGCCGCAGCACCGGGCATCAACACGCTAAACATGGTGCTTGAGTGGCGTGCCACCATGTCACCTTGTTTGACCATAGATGAAAGCCGTTCACCGATTACTCGGATCAAATCCTCTCCGGTCTCATGACCTAAGGTGTAGTTGATTTCCGAAACACGCCCAAGTTCGATCAGCAAAACTGTAAGGGGGTCCGCTGGAGCTTTGACAATGAATTCACCCAAGCTCCGTTCAAACAGTGCTCTGTTCGCGAGGCCCGTCGCGGCGTCATGGAGGGATTGATGCTCAATGCGCGCCTCGCGCTCGGCAATGCCGTCCATCATCTGGTTAAAAGTTTCACCCAGCCGACCAATCTCGTCGCTTTGGTTGACCTCAACCTTGTCCGTGTAAGTGCCCGTCTGAATACGCCGTGCCGCCAAATCTAAAATTTGTATGGGCTTGGCGACACCGCGGGCGATGGCGACTGAGCCAAGCAGCGACACGACTAAGGCCGTCGCAGCCAGAGCGGCCAAAACAACAAACAACGGCTGATAGGGCACCAATGCCAAATTCAGGGAGTATTGTAGAACCGCATTTACACTCACGCTCTCAGTAGGTGTCTGAAGCCGTTCAACCAGTGTTACGTAGTCACCGCCATCCAAAACGAGAGTCTCAGGTTCTCGGCCTAGCATGGCTCCTTTTGCCGCTAACGCTCCGGGGAGGTCGCTCTGAGCCGCAGTCGGTAGGGTAGATACTGTCGCTGCCCATCCATCTTCGTCACGGCCGGTGGCGAATGTGACGTCTAAGGGCAGTGTCGACTCGTTTCGAAAGTCGTCTGCAAACTCTCTGTCAATTTCAACCCCAATAGCGATCCAAGCGATGGGGACAGGTGCTAAAACTGGGACTACAACGAATTCGTAGATTATGCCGTCGAGAACTGTAAAAGACTCAGCTCGATCTTCTTCTTCGGCCCTATCGATAAGGTCGTAGAACGGGAAGTCGGTGACCAAGGCGTCTGGGTTGCCCGTGTCCGCTGTTATGGCGTAGTCGAGATTGACCAGTATGACTCGGTCTGCCGAAATTCTGGCGCCAAGGTTGTTCAGGGCAGAAAGAATCGTTGCTTTATCGTTGGTGGCGACGGCTGTGCGAAATCCGAAATCTGAGGCAAGGATTTGAGCGCCTTCGGCGAGCGCGTTGACCGTCGCCTGAATCCGGGTTGCAAAAATCCTATTCGCAGCAACCAGTTGGTCCCGGCTTTGGTCGAAAATATTCTGCACGATGGCTTCGCGCACGGTTAAGAAAGCAGCGCCTTGCAACAGCAGGAACAAGGCTGTGAAGAATACCGTCAGCTTGGTCTGAAAACTATTGAACACTTTAGTATGCGCCTTCTTCGAAGTCGGACCCTGATTGTTTTCGGCGATCACGTTTTAGGCCGATCTCAATCGTCGCGCTTTGGGTGGCGGTCACTGTCTGAGCCGTACGGCGTGTCGGTCCGCGTAGACGCGGGTGCCAAACTTGAGCCTCATAACTAGATCCGTCTTCTAGGCCAGATATGGTCGCTGCTCCATTCTCATTCGTCGTACCAAGTAGGTTGGTATCAACCACGTATATGTAACCCAGCATGTCATCATGGATGTTACAGCCCATGGCAATCTCGCCCGCTTGATCAAACGTAACTTCTTGTACTTCGTCCCCGCCGTACAATTTCAACTCAAATCGTTTGGCTGGTGAAAAAGAATAGACGTGGTGACGAAACGGGTCTTCGTTTGGAAACTCAATCTTTGTTCCCACAGATATGGCAAGGACATCTGGGTTAAAAGATTGGTCACGCTGGACCATTTTTACAGTAGGCCCCGGTTCGGTTGGTGGGCCACCCATCAGAAAAACAACAGAGTCCGGGACCGGTTTTCCATCCTTGTCCGTTACCGTAACAGTGAGGTCAGCGGCCGTTGCAAGGCTCAGTGGAAGGAATAAAGCAAAGGCCAATACTCCTACTATGGCTCTAACGCAGCCCTGTTCCGCCCTCAAATTCTCAGCTTGGCGTGACATTCTTAACCGCCTCCAGGCAGAGTAAAGTTGATTTATGATTGGTATTATCGCCCTTGTAACAGCTGACTTCCAGGACAATTGCGATCCAGGGCCGACACGGCAGAGGTCAGGAATTCTGCGGTATTCACCATTGTCTTTGTCGTTAAGATTGTCTACCCACGGCCACTATGACCCGTAATTTTTCAATTCTCGCTGTCATTTGTCTCAGCCTCGTTGCGGCCGAAACTCGATCTCAGTCTGTGGACGAGATACTGGTGACGTCAAAACGGTTGCCAGATTCGTTGTCATCCGGCGTGTATAGCGCGCAAGAGCTGACAGGCACCGTCCTTGATGGCCCATCTTTCGGTCTTGACGCAGCGCTGCGCCGGGTGCCGGGTTTTGGACTTTTTCGCCGCCAAGCGTCGCGGGCCGCACACCCAACAACACAAGGCGTTAGCTTGCGCGGCCTTGGCCCGAATGGAGCCGGCCGTACACTCGTTCTGCTCGATGGCGTGCCACTCAATGACCCGTTCGGAGGTTGGGTCGAATGGGTTCATTTGCCGCCCTCCACAATTCAGCGCGCGACAATCGTTCGAGGCGGCGGTTCTGGCACATGGGGGAATGCCGCTCTTGCTGGGGTGGTCCGGTTGGACAGTCGTTCGCTATCCGACGAGAATTTGAGAGCTGAGATTCGCTACGGCTCAAAGGACAGCATTGCCGGAAGCGCGTTGTTTAACGCTGATGCTGCTGGTGGCAGTTTGTCTGGTGCCGTTCATTTTTCAGACTCTGGTGGCTTCTTTTTGGTTGGATCGGATCAACGAGGGGCGGCGGATTTACCGGCGGCGCGTCACAACGAAGGCTTGCGTCTGAACTGGCGCACGGAAACCGAGTCAGGAACTGTGTGGTCGTTGTCCGCGGACGCTGCATCGGACACGTTTGTGAATGGGTCCTCGGAGGCTGGCGCTCAAACTGACACGTACGGCTTGTCTCTTAGCGCTGTTAACCCTGGTTCAAGCTCCGGGCCAGCGTGGCAAACTCACGTCTACGCCCGACAAAAGGACTTTCAGAGTGTCTTCGCCGCGTTTGATGGCACAAGATCGTCCGTCCGGCCCGTATTGGATCAGTTTGACGTTCCCGTATTGGGGTTGGGCGCCAATTTCCTACTGCGCTGGTCTGACGTTAATGACTGGACCATTGAAAGTGGCGCTGATATCCGGTTTTCGGACGGTGAAACAAATGAAGCGTTTCGTAATTTTGGCGCTGGTTTTACGCGGCAGCGCACGGCCGGTGGCGAGCAATTGGTTGCGGGGTCTTTTGTTGAAGGCCACCGACAATTATCAACACGTACACTCATAACTTTTGGAGTAAGAGCAGACTATTGGAGTCAGTCCAAAGGCATTCGCCGAGAAACTGACCTGACCAACGATAGCATTCTTGTTGATCGGAGTTTTGCTGGCCGTGACGGAGTCTCAGTCAATGGCCGCGCCGGTTTTCGTACACAAATCTCAGAAACACTGGATGTCCGGTCAACAGTCTATTCGGGATTCCGCGTACCGACATTGAATGAACTATACCGGCCATTTCGCGTTGGGAACGACATAACCGAAGCGAACGAGGCGCTCGTCAATGAGCGCATGGTCGGTGCCGAGGCCGCGGTGATTTGGTCTCGGGGCAATGCTTCTGCCCAGGCAACAGTATTTCGCAATGATTTGTTTGATCCCGTTCTAAACACGACGATCACGAACACGCCCGGGTTTAATTCTGAATTCGGCGTATTCATTCCGGGAGGCGGAAGTCTTCGCCAGCGGCGAAATGTCGATCGAGTGGAGACGTGGGGCGTGGAGTTTGACGCGTCACTTCAAATCAGTGAACGAGTTCAGGCGCGAGCTGGTTACTTGTTTACCGATCCAAAAATTGCCAATAGCCGCGTTGCGCCAGCTCTAGAGGGCAACCGCCTTGCTCAAGTCGCTAAGCACCAGGCTACATTTGGTCTGATGTTTACACCGACCGACCGGCTGCGATTAACGGCCGATTTGCTCCTTTCCAGTGACCAGTTCGAAGATGATCTCAATAGTAGGGTTTTAAAAGGTGCGGCGACAGTCGACGTATACGCTGGATATGATCTGACGGACTCTATTGAGGTGTATGTCGCGGCAGAGAACCTTTTTGATGAGCGTGTTGAGGCTGGCCGTACAGCTGCGGGGCTTGTCACCCTTGGTCCCCCGGTGTTCCTATGGACGGGCTTGCGATTAAAATACTAAAGGCGCCGTAGCCGCGGGGGAGAGGTATGAAGAACTCAGCACCAAAGAAGGCGGCCAAGAAATCGACGCGTAAGAAATCATTGGCAGTAAAGATTCCAGCCAAAGCCCGTGGGGACCGTTCTAGTAAAGATCCGATCTACACCGCGACGGCGATGCAACTGGCGACGTATAGCCTTGCGAAATACCCCGATCGTGAAAGTGCCCGTGCGCGGATGGCTACTACGTTGGATTATCTCGCCGAAAAAGTGCGGGGTGCCAAGACGTGGATGGGACCGAGTCTCAAGCTTGTCGTTCTGCCGGAGTATCTCCTGACTTCATTTCCGGAAGGGGAGCCCGTACCGCAGTGGGCCGACAAAGCCGCGCTGGACATGAATGGCCCCGAGTACGATCGATTTGGTGAAATCGCGCAAGACAACGGCGTTTATCTCGCCGGTAACGCGTATGAAAAAGACTCTCACTTTCCTGGATATTATTTTCAGACATCGTTCATTGTCGCACCGTCAGGTGACGTCATATTGAGATACCGACGTCTTAATTCAATGTTCTCTCCGTCGCCTCATGATGTCTGGGATAAGTATCTTGATATTTACGGCTTAGAAGGTGTTTTTCCGGTTGCCGATACCGAGATTGGGAGGCTCGCGCCAATTGCATCTGAGGAAATTTTATATCCGGAAGTGGCTCGGTGCTTCGCGATGCGTGGTGCTGAAGTCTTCACTCATTCATCGAGCGAGTTCGCAAGTCCAGCACAGACGCGTAAAGACGCGGCGAAGATATGTCGAGCCGTTGAGAATATTGCCTATGTCGTCTCTGCAAATACTGGCGGTATTCGTGACACAGATTTGCCACCGGATTCATCTAATGGGGGCTCCAGAATTATAGATTTCCGCGGCGAGGTTTTGCGTCTTTCTGGTCCCGGAGATAGCAGCGGTGCGAGCGCTGAAATTGACCTAACGGCTTTACGGAGAGAACGTCGCAAGACGGGGCTGAACAACACCCTCATCCGACAAAGATTTGAGGCCTACGCAGCCAGTTACGCTGGTCACGCGTTTCAACCGGCTAATAGTCTACTCAAGAAAGATGGGTCGTTGCGCGCGCCTAAACGCGAACATTTCGTTGAAACTCAAAAGTCCGTTATTGCTCGCTTGGCTAAAAAAGGGATTATCTGACTGGTCGTCGCCGAGGGCCGTAATCGCCTAATGTCCGGCGGTTTTCTGGACTCTTTTGTCGCTATTTGTTGCCTATGGCCCGTCCATGCTAAAAAGAGGCAGGACGCACCCGGTCAAGAATTGACCGGCTCTGATCCGGGGAAGGAACTCGGACGATGATCGACATGGATCGCCAAAGGGCGTTTGCCGTGCTTGGTCTGCCGAACGATGCCAGTAGCGATGAAATTGAAGCGCTGGTGAACGATCGGCGGCGAAAGCTTCGTCAAAGCATAGTCTTCGCCACAACTGCCGAGCAGCGGCAGTCGTCGGAGCGTGCGTTGGCCGAACTAGAAAGCGCGCATGTTGTCGTCACGCTACCAGCCGATGACAGCGACAGTAGTCTCCCCAACGGTTCGAAAATCATGCTGCCCGCGGGCGCTACCCTTGGCGACCGTTATGTCGTACGTCGTCGTATCGGTTTTGGCGAAAGCGGAGCGGTCTTCGCAGCGCTTGATCTGACCTGGGGTAAGGAGGTCGCGCTCAAAGTCATTCGGCCAGAGCTATTGCTGGTTCCAGGAACATATGAGCGTCTGGAGAAAGCAGTTCAGGCTGTTAGCGAATTAGCACACTCAGGTGTTGTGAGTGTCTACGGCCTTTCCAAGGTTGACGGACATGTCATGGTTGCCTCGGAACTGCTGGCGCAACAGAACCTTAGAGTTCTGTTGCAGGATGCGCCGAAGTCAACAGGGCCCGGGCGGCGCAGTGGCCTCACCATCGGTCATATTATTGATATCGTTCAGGCTCTCTGTACGGCGCTCAACTATGCCCGGAGCAAAACCCTGCATCTCAATTTGAAGCCGGACAATGTCATCATTTCCGACGATGGTTTTGTTAAGCTGACGGACTTCGGATTGGACTCCATACTCGGGCCAGCGCTTCAGATAACGAGTCCGACAGCTCGCGAGCAGCGCCGCTATCGTGCGCCAGAGCAAGCCCGTCAGTCAGAAACTGGATCTCAAGGTCGGACACCTATCGACGAGCGCGCTGATCAGTTCTCTGTCGCCGCGATCGCTCACTATTTGTTGCTCTCAGCGGCCCCGTATCCAGATCCATCTCCGATGGCGTTGCGTCAGATGGGCGTGGCAAAGCTGATGGCGGACGTCCTTTCCCGGGCACTATCCTCTGATCCACGCGAACGTTTTGCATCGGTTGCG
>Ga0233433_10003428_pt1 | contig 12784 bp, 13 predicted proteins | sample SI_122_August201_5_FD_179868 | JGI IMG/M metagenome (GOLD analysis project Ga0233433, IMG submission 179868) | Seawater microbial communities from Saanich Inlet, British Columbia, Canada - SI_122_August2016_100_MG | ecosystem: Environmental > Aquatic > Marine > Inlet | place: Canada: British... | reverse complement strand
TGTATTGTAGTAGTACAGGTGGAGTATAAATTTGGGTGGAATCATAAATGCTATAGATGACCAGACGCTTCATGATCTTGCCAAACAAGTTGGTTTGGCCCTTACGCGGCAAGGGTTGATGCTTGCAAGTGCAGAATCTTGTACGGGTGGTTGGTTAGGACAAATAGTTACTTCTATCCCGGGGAGTTCAGCCTGGTACGAGAGCGGTTTTATTACTTATACGGCTAACGCTAAGCAGAAAATGTTAGGCATAAGCACTAAAACACTAAAAGAATATGGTGAGGTATCGGAGCAGATAGCACGGGAAATGGCGCATGGTGTGGTTGCCAGGAGTGGCGCACAAATTTCAGTTTCTATTACTGGAATTGCTGGCCCTGGAGGTGGGACAACGAAGAAGCCAGTGGGCATGGTATGTTTTGCTTGGGAAATAAAGGATAACCATATGCGAAGTGAAACTAGGCATTTTAGCGGAGACCGTGAGGCAGTTAGACAGCAGTCAGTTGCTGTGGCTATGCAAGGTCTGATAGCTCTTTTGCGCGATACAGATTACTCAGTAGCATGACTGCGTTGATTTACCTGTGAGATAATTCAATGAAATTATAAAAGGATTTAGTTATGGATGATAATAAAAGCAAGGCGTTGGCAGCTGCACTTTCCCAAATAGATAAACAGTTTGGTAAGGGCTCGATCATGCGCCTTGGTGATAGTGATGCCATTAAGGATATTGAAGTGGTTTCCACTGGTTCTTTGGGGCTCGATATTGCGTTAGGTGTAGGGGGGGTACCGCGCGGTAGAGTAATAGAAATTTACGGACCAGAGTCATCAGGTAAGACTACGCTCACCTTGCAAGTAATAGCAGAAATGCAAAAAATGGGTGGTACCGCAGCATTTATTGATGCGGAGCATGCGTTAGATCCACTGTATGCACAGAAAATTGGTGTCAACGTTCAGGAGTTACTCATCTCGCAACCTGACAATGGAGAGCAGGCGCTGGAGATCGTTGATATGCTTGTGCGATCTGGTTCGGTAGATGTGGTGGTAGTTGATTCGGTTGCAGCATTAACACCACGCGCAGAAATTGAGGGCGAAATGGGAGACCATCAAATGGGTCTGCAGGCGAGACTGATGTCGCAGGCATTGCGAAAGCTTACTGCTAACATCAAACGTAGTAATACAATGCTAATTTTTATTAACCAGATTCGTATGAAAATTGGAGTTATGTTTGGTAATCCAGAAACAACTACCGGTGGGAATGCTCTGAAATTTTACTCATCGGTTCGGCTTGATATCCGGCGTATTGGCGCCATCAAGAAAGGCGATGAAATCTTGGGCAATGAGACTAGGGTCAAGGTAGTTAAAAATAAGGTGGCACCACCATTTAAGAAGGCAGAATTCGATATTCTTTATGGGGAGGGTATTTCGCGCGAGGGTGAGATTGTCGAGCTCGGCGTATTACACAACTTGGTTGAGAAGGCAGGTTCTTGGTATTCTTACAACGGTGAAAAAATTGGTCAGGGTAAAGATAACTCGCGTGAGTATCTTAAGGAGAACCCTGACATTGCAAATGAAATTGAATTAAAGATTCGTGCCATCGTAGGGGTAGCCTCCCAAACTGAAATAGTGCCTGCAGATTAAGAAATATGTCATCCGGGCCGAGTTTAAGAGGCCGTGCCCTTGGCTATCTGGCACGACGTGAGCACTCTAGGTTGGAGCTGGAAAAGAAACTTACACCTTATACCTCGACTGCTGAAGATCTATCTTCTATGCTGGATTCATTAGAACGCTGTGGTTTTCTGTCGGCAGAGCGAATGGTTGAGCAGATTGTACACGTCCGAAGGAACAGGTTTGGAAGCCGTCGTATCGTATATGAATTACAGCAAAAAGGTATTGACGAAGAGTTAATTTCAGCAGTGTTACCGCGCCTTAAAGAAACTGAACTTAAAGCTGCTAGAACGGTATGGAAGAAAAAATTTGGTACAGTACCAGCTAGCGCAACAGAACGAGTAAAACAAATACGGTTTTTAATGGGAAGAGGGTTTGGTACAGAGATCATTACGCAGGTGCTGGATCTCCGGGATTAAATTCTTTGTATCAAGAAAGTTGATATGAAAAGTAACGAAATAAGACAAAAATTTTTAGAGTTCTTTGAGGCGCGTGAACATACAATCGTGCCGTCAGGCCCCCTTGTTCCTAGCGATGACCCGACTTTATTATTCACTAATGCAGGCATGGTTCAGTTCAAGGATGTATTCCTTGGACAGGACAAGCGCCCTTATATGCGTGCTGCAAGCGCGCAGCGTTGTATTCGCGCCGGCGGAAAACATAATGATCTTGAGAATGTAGGATATACCGCTCGTCATCATACATTTTTCGAAATGCTGGGTAATTTTAGTTTCGGAGATTATTTTAAACGGGAAGCTATTCATTATGCATGGGAATTTCTTACCGAAATATTAAAAATCCCACAAGAAAAATTATGGGTGACGGTCTATGCTGAGGATGATGAGGCCGCTGAAATCTGGCTTAAGGAAATAGGCGTTGATTCCTCACAATTGGTGCGAATTTCTTCCATGGATAATTTCTGGCAGATGGGAGACACCGGTCCCTGTGGTCCCTGTTCTGAAATTTTCTATGACCGTGGTCCGAATTTATCAGGTGGTCCACCTGGTTCACCGGACGAGGACGGGGATCGCTATACAGAAATCTGGAACCTGGTATTTATGCAATACAATCGGGATAGTGGTGGCACACTTCATCCGTTACCTAGCCCCTCAGTAGATACGGGGATGGGGTTAGAGCGTATTTCTGCTGTAATGCAACATGTGCATTCTAATTATGAGACTGATTTATTTCAGAGCCTTATTCGTAAGGCGGCAGACATAACTAATACCGCTGATCTTAACGAAAATTCACTTAAAGTAATTGCTGACCATATTCGGGCGTGTTCTTTTCTCATTACTGACGGAGTAATTCCCGACAATGAGGGGCGTGGATATGTGCTTCGTCGTATCATTCGTCGCGCTATCCGTCATGGCTATCAGCTGGGGCAGAAGAAGGAGTTTTTTAATTTGCTGGTAGAAGAGCTTGTAAACGTTATGGGAAAACACTATCCGGAATTAGACAAAGCAAAAATGCGGGTAGTGTCAGTTCTGAGGCAGGAAGAAGAGCGTTTCGGAGAAACGTTAGGGAGAGGAATGCAGTGGTTTGAGAAACTGGTTAGATTAGAAAATCGTGGCATAGGTTACATACGGGAAAAATATGAAATTAAATCTTCAGATATTACAACAGGGGTCGCTTCTTTTGATGGGATATTAGATCTAGCGGAAGGTGGTTTTGTTGCAGCACAAACAATAATATTATCTGAGAAAAATAGCGTAATTAAATTTAAAAAGGATTTTGTAAGCGCTATAAAGAATTTTTCACAGAAAAAGAAAATAGCAGTTTCTGGTCATGCAATAATAATTGGTAATGAAGAAAAAAAACCGGAAGAAACGGATATAGCAGTCTTTCATTTTCTTAATGAAAGCTCAGTGCCTTTTGCAGGCAGAGACGTATTTACTTTGTATGATACTTTTGGTTTTCCTAAAGATTTAACACGGGATCTGTGTCGTGAGAGAGGGCTCATTATTAATGAAAAAGAATTTGAAAAGGAAATGGGGGTGCAGCGTGATCGTGCACGTAAGGCCAGCAAATTTACTATGGAGTCCAGCATAGAGTACAACGGAAGAAAGACCAATTTTCATGGTTACGATAGCCTGCAGTATGAGGCTAATGTGGCGGCAATCTACAAGGCGGGCGATCCGGTCGAGTTTATCGAGGCCGAGGATGAGGCGGTAATTGTGCTGAATCATACGCCGTTTTACGCTGAAGCAGGAGGGCAGATAGGAGACCGAGGGGTGTTGTTGTTTGATGGCGGGGAGTTCATTGTCGCAGAAACACAAAAGATTCAGGCAGAGGTATTTGGACACAGGGGTCAGTTGCAAAGCGGAAAGCTATCGGTAAACAATACGATTTTAGCAAAAGTTGATCCAGTTGCGCGGGCCCGTACGGAACGTAATCACTCTGTGACTCACCTTATGCATAAAGCTTTACGGGAGGTGCTTGGCTCCCATGTTGAGCAAAAGGGGTCGCTGGTAGATGCTGATAAAACACGGTTTGATTTCGCACATAATTTGCCGATAACCGATGGAGAGATTTATCAAATAGAAGCGATAGTTAATGCTGAGATTTTTACCAATACTAAGACTGATGCAAGTGTAATGAAATTGGATGAGGCGCAAAAAACTGGTGCGGTTATGCTTTTTGGAGAAAAATATGGCGAAGAAGTTCGTGTGCTGAAAATCGGTTCTTCACAGGAGTTGTGTGGAGGAACGCATGTTAATCGCACAGGGGATATTGGTCTATTTAAAATTAGAATGCAAAGTGGAGTAGCTGCCGGCGTTCGGAGAATTGAGGCTGTCACAGGAGACACGGCATTGGCATATGTACAACAGAATGAAATGTATTTAATGGAAATTGCCGCAGTGTTAAAAACTCAACCGGAAGACGCAACACAAAAATTATTTCAGCTTAATGACAGTATCCGACGCCTTGAAAAAGATTTGTCACAATTGAAGTCAAAGCTTGCCGGCTCGCAAGGGGATGACCTTATTAAGCAGGTGATAGATGTTAAAGGGATTAAGGTATTGGCTTCCAATTTAGAGGATGTAGATACAAAAACAATGCGTGAAATTTTAGATCGACTCAGGGGGGAACTAAAAACATGTATTGTGGTATTTGGAACAGAGAGCGCTGGCAAGGTAAAATTAATTGCGGGGGTTACAGAAGATCTTACGACAAAAATAAAGGCAGGAGAGCTTGTAAATTTTGTAGCAATGCAAGTAGGAGGCAAAGGTGGCGGGCGGGCTGATATAGCACAAGCAGGCGGGACACAACCTGAAAACTTGAAAAAGGCACTGAACAGTGTTTTAGACTGGGTTGAGCAAAAATTATAGAAATTCTTATTTTAAATAAAGCATCTTATATACTAACCTTATGACAATCAAACATTCCCGCTTATTAATTCTTGGTTCTGGGCCCGCTGGTTATACCGCAGCTGTTTATTCTGCGCGCGCAAATCTAAGTCCTGTTGTTATTACCGGATTAGCTCAGGGTGGTCAGCTAATGACTACCACCGATGTTGATAATTGGCCTGCTGATGCAATGGGCGTGCAGGGCCCAGAGCTAATGGATCGTTTCCAGAAACATGCAGAGCGTTTTAATACAGAAATTATTTTCGATCATATTCATACTGTTAATTTTTCTGACAAACCTATTACTCTGATTGGTGACCAGGGAACACATACTTGCGATGCATTAATTATTGCAACCGGTGCATCAGCCCAATACTTAGGATTGCCTTCAGAAGAAGCATTCATGGGGAAAGGGGTTTCTGCCTGTGCAACCTGTGACGGCTTTTTTTACAAGGGTGAGGATGTGGCGGTCATTGGCGGGGGAAACACGGCAGTGGAGGAGGCTTTATACCTTTCAAATATTGCACGCCAAGTTACGTTGGTGCATCGAAGAGAAACATTCCGTTCAGAAAAGATTCTTATAGATAAGCTGATGGAAAAGGTAAAAAACGGGAACGTGAGGCTTGAACTAAACTGTGTTTTAGATGAAGTCCTTGGTGATAACTCTGGCGTGACAGGAATACGCATCAAAAATACTCAGGATAAATCTACAAAAGATTTAGAGTTGCACGGAGTTTTTATTGCTATTGGCCACAAACCGAATACCGACATTTTTCAGGGGCAGCTCGAAATGAAAAATGGTTACATCATTACGCATGGTGGCAACGAGGGAAATGCAACTGCTACCAGTATTCCTGGTGTGTTTGCAGCAGGTGACGTACAGGATCATATATATCGTCAGGCAGTGACTAGTGCGAGTACTGGGTGCATGGCTGCACTTGATGCGGAAAAATATCTTGATGACTTGAGCTAGCTAAATAAGGCCAGAGTTTCATATGAAACCACGCGACAAGATTTCTGTGGACGGCAGTGATGAGGCTTCATTATTCCGAGATGCCGTTCGGGACGTAGAGCCAATGCCGGCAGCTGATAAGGCAATTCATTCTCGTAAGCTTCCACGACCCAATATACAACAACGAAATATATCAACACCGGACAGTTCGTTGACTAACTATAGTCCGGTATCAGAAATGGAACCAGGCGGCGAACATTCTTTTTTACGCTCTGGGGTATCCCGAAAGACTTTAAAGCAACTCCGGAGGGGCTATTGGAATACTGATGATCAGTTAGACCTGCACGGATTTACCCGAGATGAAGCGTTACGGGAGCTAGACGAGTTTCTTAATACTTGTAGCAGGAGGGAATTTCGTTGCGTGCAGATAATACATGGGAAAGGGCTAAACTCAAAAAACCAAGAGCCGGTATTAAAAACTCTGGTTTGGAATCAGCTTAAACTATACAGTTATGTTCTGGCTTTTTGTCAGGCAAGCCCAGCTGATGGCGGTAGTGGTGCTGTAGTGGTTTTATTCAAAGCACCTGTAACAAAGAGAGTAAGGTAAGTTTTATTATAAAATTATAACCTACAGAGCTTGTAATTTTTTTAAATCCTCTATTACTTCTATTGAATTACGTGAAGTACTAGCAGATAAATAAATTTTTGCGATTCTTCCATCTGGGTCGATTAGAAAAGTGTTTCTTTTGGCAAATTTTACGATTACAAGATCTAACAGGGAGTCGTATTGAGCAGCGGTTTCGCCATTGTTATCTGCAAGAAGCGGAAATGGAAGATTATATTCTCTAGCAAATTTAGCATGACTGGTAGTATTGTCTACACTTATGCCAACCACGTTAGCACCTAAAGCTTTAAGCTTGTGGAGATCATCGCGAAACTTACATGCCTGTTCTGTGCAGCCCGGGGTATCATCCTTAGGATAAAAATAAAGCGCCAGCCATTTTCCACGGAAATTATTTAATGTATGGGTTTTACCATTCTGGTCTGGTAGTTTGAAATTTGGGGCAGGCTGTCCAATCTTAGGGGTGTCGGCTTGTGCAATTTGACTTGAGAAAAACATAATTACTCCTGTTAATGTTGCAGCAATTGTCAGCCATCTCATGGCATATCCCCTTGGTATATCCCCTTTGCATATATTGGGTAAGCTATGTTTTGTACTTTAGGATATAACAATAACCCCTGACAAGCTATTAATCTATCGGGTCACAGTTGCTCAATTTTTTCTTATGAGAGATTTTAACGTAAAATGCATAAAGCCTTGGTAGCTCAGTGGATAGAGCGGCCCCCTCCTAAGGGGTAGGTCGCAGGTTCGATTCCTGCCCAGGGCACCATATAAACAAGGGGTTAGTATAATATCTAACCCATTTTTATTTTACATTGCTACCATATTGCTACTTTATGCTGTAATAATGGCCATTAAGTACATCTATTACATGGTAGCTATTTATAGCATCCGTAGTTCAGCTGGTAGAGCAACGGACTGTTAATCCGTGGGTCGTATAGGTTCGAGCCCTACTCAAGGAGCCAATCAATAGGCTGCTTTACAGAGATAACGGACTTTTAATTTTGTTCTTATCTTTGATAATGTAACCATTTTGTAACCGCATTTGCTCAGTTGCATCAGGGAAAGCCTTCATCATGGATGACAGGCAAGCACACGGCCTTCAAATAGGTTTCAGGTGTTATTCTTCTACTAGAATCCTAATTTCCTCTTAAAAATGAAATTGTTACTTGTTGAGTATAAAAATACATATTGACAATTAGATTTGATTTGCATAGATTCATATCCTTTCACTAGAGATATTATTGAATCTGGCACTATGCTCATAATCAGAAATTCACTGCAAATATTACCGTTAATTCTGCTTCTACTAGCAGGTCAATTACAAGCACAGCCTAATTTTTCATGTTCCATACAAATGGACATGAATAGCTCAGAAACTAGCCAGCATGACCATAAATCTTGTCCCAGCTCAGATTATGACGATTCATCCAAACTGAATATTCTAGTTTCTGATTTAGTAATTGAATTGGATGTTGATCCATCTGAGGAAAAATTAATTACTTATAATTCAATTTCTCAATTACGAGCTACGACATTACTTAATAACTTCTCATACACCAGTTATTTCCATTCCGGCTCTAAAATTCATCTCATTACGCAACGCCTGCGTATTTAGCCTTATCTATATTTAGTTTTTGTCATTCTAGTTTCGTTATCTAAACGAAAAGTATGGCTGCGTTTCCTCACAGCTAAAAAGAATTATGTAAATAATTCATAAAGACTGATTTCTATATTTCCAGCTTCTAGATGAATATTCGTAATCATATTTATAAACTATTTTATATGGAGCTATACCTGTTTTATGAAAAATACCAGAATTACTATAATTTTTATCTCTCTATTAATCTATTCCATACCATGTTTTGCAGCCGGTCAGAGAGATATTTTCGGAGTATGGGGATCAGTGAAACTTCAAGGTGATTTTAAACCTCTGTCTCCTGAACTCAGAAAATTTAAATGGGCGGTAATGAACCAGACCCGTACTCGTGATGATTCTTCCAGAGGATCAAGGTTTTTTCAGGACTTATTATTTGGCCAGGTTGGCTATCAACTAGGCAATAATGCGTCGTTATGGCTTGGTTATGCTCATACATGGACTAGTCCTCTTAATAAGCTTTCTTTTCAGGAGAGCAGGCCCTATCAGGATTTTGTATGGGGCCAGAAAATAAAGACATTGAAGCTTATGACCCGTTCTCGTATGGAACAGCGTATTCGTGAAACCACGGGTGATGTTGGTTATCGAGCCAGACAATTATTCAAAATTAGTCATCCACTCCCTTTCGTAAATAATCTAAGTATATATGTCGGTGATGAGATTTTATTTTATATGAATGAAAACAAATTTGGAAAAAAAGGGTTCTCTGAGAATCGAGTATTTAGTGGTTTAAGTTATCAGGCCACAGAGAAAATGAATATAGGACTAGGTTACATGGGGCAGTATGTAGACACCATTTCAGGCAAAAATATATTTACCCATAATATTGAGGTCAACCTGGGAATTAAAATCTAATTAATTAAAGAAAGGAAACTTGTTATGACTAAAAATATCTTGTTATATCTGCTCATGGGTTTGTCATTGTTACTCACGTCCTGCGCTAATCTTAAACAAATTACAGATACTATTACTCACAGTTCTGATTCCTCACATAATAAAACCGGACTATATATCCAACCTGATTTGGATCATGGCTTAATACAATCTCCGATTAATATTCATTCTTTTAACGAAAAGACAACTAACACACATGATCTAACTTTTCATTACGAGGATAAAATTAAAGCCGTTGAGAACTTAGGCCATACCGTACAGCTCGATTTTGAAGTAGGCAGCATAATCTCTTATGAAGGCATAGAGTATGATTTTAAGCAAATGCATTTCCATACTCCTTCCGAGCACCTGATTGATGGAATAACCTTCCCAATGGAGATGCATATCGTCACCCAAAACTCTTCCAGGGGTAAGAATGACGCTCCCCGCTATCTTGTAATCGGTATTTTATTTAAAGAAGGAAAAACTAACAAATTTATTGATGAATTTTTAAATCTGATACCACAGAAAGAGCGCTCTCTGACTTCTTTAAAAAAAGGCACAGTAAAATTAGATGACCTATTTTCCAGCGATGAGTTACATGATGTAGAAAACTTCTATCATTACCAGGGATCGTTAACAACACCGCCATATACTGAAACAGTTCAGTGGTTTGTATTTAAACCTGTTGTAGAGGCTTCTCCGGAGCAAATTATTGCCATCAATACTATTGAAGGTAATAATGCCCGGCACATTCAGGGAATATTTGATCGTGTTGTTGATTAAATAGAACCACAGTTAGACAGTATGAACACCTTGCTCGTGCTGTCTGCTATCTATAATAGTACTGACATCTGAATGTCTGCTTTTGGCACAAAGCAGACATTCATAAATATTTAATACTTTTCTAGTTGAGTGAATCTCGCGCGCGAAGCAGTTCTACGTATTGATAAAATAGTTATCAAAATTTAGTTCTGGTTGGTAGTGATGGGTCTAATATTCTCCTTGCACTTTCTACACCGCATACAGGCAAACCAGTTGGATCAAGTAAACCAATCTGCACTAAAACACATGCCTGATCCCAATATATATGTTCATGTGTTATTTTTTCATCTTTCATACCAACAATTACTACAAAACCAACTTCAACTTTTCTTCCTGTGGGCTGAATTGCAGGTAACATCCAATCGATAATGGTGGTATGAGTAAAACTAATAATTAGTTCTTCTATAATTTGATTTTTACCTACTGTTAAAGATACTCGTTGCATTTCCACATCCGGGGGAAAGAACTTTCCAATAAGATGGTTTGAATAGAAACTCTTAACTCCTTCATATCCGTATCCACCTACCATAGTAGGTACATTATGCAGATGAGGATTGGCTGTCATTGTTGCCATTGTTGTTACTAGGTCACCTTCAAGTTCGGCATTTATATGCTTCTCTAAGACGTCAACCATAGCCTGTTGTGATACTGGATATACTGAATGCATTTTAGAAGTCTCCTCATTTGCCCTACAACATAACTATATACCTGCAATGCTATTTGTCTAGATAGGAAGCACGTTGGTTTGTTAATGATTAGCTAATCAGTGTGCCGGAGATAACTGTGATAGAACTGGTGCCGGTGTTAAGGATTAGCCAGTCAGTGTGCCGGAGATTTCTGAGATTTTCTTAATAAACCCTTCATCAATATTTATTTTGGTTGCATTAGCCAGGTGCGTATAGAAAACACCCATGCCGGACATAGCAATTATCTCCATAATTTCTTCATCATCAAATCCCAGCTCTCTTAAAGTCTGGAAGTCTTGTTCACTTGATGAATGGGAGTCTTTTGCGAGCCTGACAGCAAAATCTATAGCGGCTTTATCCTTTGGGTCGGCCGTATCTGCTGTATAGCTATTAATCAAGCTGTCAATTTGTTCGGGTGTAACACCTATGCTCAGACAAAATGCGTGATGTGCAGCTTCACAGTAATGGCATCCCCTTAAGGATGATATAGCTACAAAAATCATTTCTTTAAGTTTGCGTCCTACCCGACCACTTGTCAGTATATGGTTCATTACCGGCCATATGCCATTTAATGACTCGGGGGAAATAGTCCATACCTGGAAAAAATTTGGAGTGAATGGTGCATTAAGTGCTTTCCTTATCTTGACATGAGTTTCCTCAATTTCAGAAGATACAGGAACATCATCAATAATCTTGCTAATAGTTCTCATTTATTTTTTTCCTAAATAACATTACATAACTATATACCTGCAATGCTATTTGTCTAGATAGGAAGCACAGTTTTTTTGGAAAAAGAAATTTGTTCTGATAACGTTACTTCATAGTATCGAAATAAAAGCTAGATAAAAAATATATTGACACTCGCAATGTCCGATGTGTATTCTTCAGACAAGAGGACATTAATATCTCTTTATCATATTGGGTTCAGAAAAAAAGGCAAGGGGGGCATTATGGGCAGCAAAGTAACTACTATACTAGTGTGGATTTCAACACTTGTTCTATACCCAAGCGTGGCGGCGGCTGAGAAATTAAGTACGATAAACTTACCAGCGCCAGGATCTCGAATTGCTACTGAAATGTATGACCTGCATATGTATGTAATGTATATAAGTGTGGTTATTTTTATTGGTGTGTTTGGGGTTATGTTGTACTCTGTAATTGTTCACAGAAAATCAAAAGGCTTCAAAGCCGCTAATTTTCACCATAGTACAACTGTTGAAATTGTCTGGACAGCTATCCCGTTCTGCATTCTCATAGCCATGGCCTATCCTGCTACACAAACAGTTGTTGATATGAAGGATACTTCTACACCGGATATTACTATTAAAGCTACCGGCTATCAGTGGATGTGGGGCTATGATTATCTGGCAGGGGAAGGAGAGGGTATTAAATTTCTCAGTAAAATGTCTACCCCTAGGGAGCAAATCAGAAATGAAGCTGCTAAGGGCGAAAACTATATAATGGAAGTTGATAACAATGTAGTGGTACCGGTTGGGAAAAAAATTAGAATCCTTACTACTGCTAATGATGTTATTCACGCATGGTCGGTACAGCAACTAGGTGTTAAACAGGATGCTATCCCAGGATTCATACGCGATACCTGGTTTAAAGCAGATAAACCAGGAATATATAAAGGTGTATGTTCAGAGTTATGTGGTAAAGAACATGCATTTATGCCAATAGTTGTGGAAGTATTGGCAGAAGCTGAATACTCACAATGGGTGGCTTCCAAAAATCAAGAGTCAGCAGAGCCGGCTGTTGATGTCAATAAAGAATTTACAATGGATGAACTAAAAGCTACCGGTGAGAAAGTATATGCTGGTAATTGCGCCGCCTGTCATCAGGCTAATGGTAAGGGCATAGCTGGGACATTCCCCGGGCTAGATGGATCAAAAATTGCAATTGGACCCAAGGCTGACCATATAAAAATGGTAGTAAATGGTAAGGCAGGTACTGCAATGGCCGCATTTAAGCATTTGTCAGATGTTGATATTGCCGCAGTAGTTACCTACGAACGAAATGCATGGGGCAATACAACGGGCGACATAGTGCAGCCTTCAGAAATTAAAGCATTCAGAAATTAAAGCATTCAGAAATTAAGGAACGAGGAGAATATTATGGCAGCAGTACACCATCCTGATAATGGCATAGACCATG
>Ga0233433_10003426_pt1 | contig 12786 bp, 12 predicted proteins | sample SI_122_August201_5_FD_179868 | JGI IMG/M metagenome (GOLD analysis project Ga0233433, IMG submission 179868) | Seawater microbial communities from Saanich Inlet, British Columbia, Canada - SI_122_August2016_100_MG | ecosystem: Environmental > Aquatic > Marine > Inlet | place: Canada: British... | reverse complement strand
AACAGGTCGAAATCTACTTCGTACTTGAAAAAATTTGAACCTATTTCACGTATTTTGGCTCGGTCTGACACCAAGCAATCTGGGTTGATTAGCAAATCTCCATACCCGATGTATTCGGGAGTCAAAGGCAATTGTATTACTCGCTCTAAGCCATCGACACACATCCCACCGAACAAATTAAAGAGCATAAAGAAGCTAGACTGACTGCCGGTCGTAATTGCTACGTTCTCGGTCGTCAAATCCCAACTGAAGTTTCGAGAGAAAAATTCACAGACAATTTCCAAGAAACTTTCATTACCTTGAGGGCTGTCATAACACCCGACGATGTCCTCAAACTGACGGCCAGCTAAAATCTCATGCATTGCATTACCGAAAACCGACTCCATTTTTGGAACACGAGCTGGATTACCCCCGCCAAGATTAATGAAAGCATTACTTCCAGCGACCTGGGCGAGGTCATCCATCAACAGTTTAGTTCCGCTCTCTCCCAAGAATCTAGAACCGAACTGAGAAAATTTTTTTTTCATGATGCCCCTATAGTTACGAAAAGCATTTTTTACATGAATACTTCCAGGTAAAAAAAAAGCCTCTGGAAACCAGAGGCTTTAAACCGAACAAGTCGGATATTAAGAGTTTTTATTGATCAGATAGAGGATTATCCCCACAGCAATCAGACCAACAAGTCCACCTTCTCCAAGTGTTGTTATTATACCTAATAGGTTGCCTACCACGTCTCCGCCTAGAAAAGGCAGGGCCGCCCCAAAAATAACTTGAAGTATGACCGCAACAGCAATCAACAACAGGCCAATCTCGACGACTTCACGTAGGAATCTTTTTGCAGTATCTAACATTGAATATTCTCCCCCCTTTTTTAAAGGGTTATAGTAGATGTTGTAGGTTATAGTCTGGTACGGCACAATATCTAGTGTGCGTCTCAGGCTATCTTTTTACTTAACTCCCTTTCAAACGTTTAAAATGATACGCTACTAAGCGACGTACATCAAATAGATATAGAACATTATTTCTACCTCTAACCTATTGATTAATAATGATATTATTGTTTCCTGAAGGAAAAAAATGAATACCCTAAGAAAAATAAATCAAAATTATGCTGATTTTGGCGTTTTAAGATTAGTCCTCATCAGTCTCTGCCTAGTGTTAATCGGGCTCTCCTTTCTTGCTGATGGGATCACCTACATGCACGATTGGCGGCTAATCCCATCCGTACTCGCACCATCAATAGTCATGATGCTAGTGTTCGCCGTTCCTTTAGACATCACTATGGCATTTGTCTTCAGATCAGATAGTGACGAATCGGAGAAACCAAGGTTTAATAAAATAATCAAAACCGAGTCAATTGTGTACTTTTTGCTCTTAGCTTGCTGGGCTCCATTTTTCTTAAAAATACTGTCTTAAAATACTCGCTAGAAAGTAAGAACGATAACAAGAATTAACACCTAATTTAGAAGGCAGAGAAAAATGATTCAATTACAACCTATAGGGCTCTGTCACACTTCTGTCCCTAACAAAGAAGTACCTGCACAGAGAAAAACTATGCTCTCTACTCTGGAAATCTTTAACCAATTCAAAGCGGGCTTGCCCGGCATCGACCAATATTCCCACCTCATAGTTTTATTTTGGATGCATGAGGTCACTTTACCTACACAGCTTTCCAGCTATCCTAGAGGCGACAACAGTCTTCCATTAACTGGCGCCCTAGCATCGCGAGGCCGCAACCACCCTAACCCGATAGGGCTCGCGGTAGTTGAACTCATAGAACTCTCTAACGCCGGTCTTGTCGTGCGGAAACTCGACGCCTACGACAAGTCCCCTATTTTGGACATAAAACCTTATGATGATTACGACGTTGTTAGCGTTCCAAAAGTTCCCGACTGGTTTGCGAAGCGCGCTCGGAAAGCAGTACCTTAGGAACACTCAATTAGTTTTCAGCTGGGCGCATATGGCACCTTCTGAATATTTATAGTCATTGTCTCTATCGTTCCCACGCTCTTTTCCGAGAATAACCCGATCCCCGATATTGATATTGTATAAATTTATACTTCCTGATATTAACTCGAGTGCGTACCTGACCGGGACTTCCGATCTCAGTAACGCCAATGAGTACGGCACAGTACTTTCAATGACGTGCTCCACAACTAAAGCTTCATTGACAAAAACGATATCTAGCGACATCGCTGTATTTTTCATCCACATCGAGACGAGCTTCGTGTCTACGAAGTCAAACCACATCCCATGACACTCAGCCAGCGATTCACGAAACATCAAACCTTGTTCTCTAGTCGATCGTTCATTTGCCAACTCAACATTGAACAGCGCTTTATTTTCCACAATCAAAGTGCGCATCTCTCTGCAAGATGATTCTTTCGGTATACCAAAAATCAATAACGGCACTAAAAAAAGTATTTTCAGCACTTTGATCTAGCATAGCGAGCCAGTGCGGCTGAACGGCCAACCGAAAGTTCCACTATTGGCTGCATATAACCTTCATTGCCCGGCTCATGAATTGTTTTGCTAGTCAAATGTCTCAATTCTGGAATCCATCTTTTTATATATACTCCCTCAGGATCAAACTTTTTACTTTGTGTCACAGGATTAAAAATCCGGAAATAAGGTGCGGCATCCGCTCCACAACCCGCTGACCACTGCCATCCGAATGTGTTACTTGCAAGATCTGCATCAACTAAAGTATTCCAAAACCACTCAGCTCCTTTCAGCCAATGCACACCCAAATGTTTGCAAAGGAAGGATGCAACAAGCATTCTTACTCGATTGTGCATAAACCCTGTAGCCCACAACTCTCTCATTCCAGCATCAATTATAGGAAAACCTGTCTTTCCTTGAGTCCAGGAAATGAAACCGCCCTCATCGTCTAACCAAAGGTAATCGTTACTCTCGCCACGAAGAGGCTTTTCAGAAGTATACGGAAAATGAAATAAAACGCTGTAGGCAAAGTCTCTCCAGAAAAGCTGCCGACCCCACGCCTCAGCACAAGCTGTTAGTTGGGGCGCCAATTCTACTGCGCACTGAATCTCATACCAAACCCGGCGGATACTGATTTCTCCAAATCTTAAATGAGGAGACAAAAACGAGATGTGTCCACGTCCCGGGAAATCTCGGCCTTCAGAATATTGCTGAAGAGTGCCCGAAATGAATGTATCTAATTTTTTCAGAGCAGCACGCTCTCCTATTGACCATTGTTTTATCAAAACCTTCTGCCACTGTAACTGCGGTTGCGGGAGAATACTTTCAAGGGAATCGCCCAAATTCAAAAGAGAGGGGGACATAATCCGATCAGGCGGTGAAGACACGGCAATATCGAAGCCTACCTTGAGGCACATCTTGTAGAAAGGCGTGAAAACTTTGTAAGGAGTCCCCCCCCCACTTTTCAATGTTGTGGGCTCCGATAGGAGACGACCCTCAAAGCTTTTAATATCACATCTACTTTTCAAATTCGAAAAGATTGCTTTATCTACCGATACGCCACTTGGATCGTAGCGGCGGTTCCAATATATCGAGCGCGCATTTGTCTTCTCAATTAAAAACTGCAGAAGGGTATTAGGTTCACCCTTCAAACACACAAGATAGCTACCTCGTACTTTTAGGTCACTGTTGAGCTGTCGGAGCGTTGCACCCAGCCAAAGCTTAGACGCTTCGCCGTACGACCAGCGATTTTTCGGTTCTAAAGTAAAAACAGGAATAATTAATTGACCAGTTTTCACTGCAGCATCAAAAGCCGGATTATCTTGCAGCCGAAAATCATCTCTGAACCAGACAATAATCGGTTGTTCGCGTTCTATATTATGACTCACCTAAGTCCCTTTGAATGATGTATAAGACCTCCAACATCAAGCTTGTGCACCAGAAAATAAATCCAGCAATCCTTCTTCGTAGTTACCATATACTGGCTTGCAAGAAATAGCGTCCCATGAGCTTGAAGGATCACAACGTTTAGAACCTTTCGGTCCTGTTACCGATTTTTTAAAACTAGGCGGCTTGCAGCCTCCAAGTTGTTTCGCAATAAATTGATAATACTGTCTCCTTTCAACTGGGCATCCATCGCTAAACAAACTTAATAACCTCAGATACTTTAGACTCATTACCGAATGGATGGCATTCGCGGCATCCTCAATCCTCAGAAGATTAATATAACTGTCACCACTTCCATCAAGAGCCTGTCCAGCAAGAACGCTCGCTTTCCCGACAACTCTATTTGGACCGTAGAGCCCTGCTAAACGCACGATAGCGACTGTTGAAAAAGAACTAACCCAAGCTTGTTCAATCTGTACTATGCGAGCTGCCCTTTCTGTAGAAATATCTACTGCGCTTTCAGAGTTAACCAGTCCTTCCCGTTGTGTCCCATAAACAGATGAACTAGACACGACCACAATACGTCTTACAGTAAGAGAGCGTAGCAAGCTGAACAATGGTTCTAAGGCGCGCACAGGCTCATCGGAGGGAAATGTTGAGGGTGGCAGCATGAAATAAACGTCCATCAAGGTATTGTCTAAGCTGGCAGAGAGTTTACTCAGTTTTTTTTCATTAAAAATATCGCACTCTAGACTTGTGAATCTTCCTGTGGCTGGAACGAAACTTTGATTTTTTGAGCTACGGCTAATGCCACACGACAGTTCGGTCTTCAACAAGGGGACAAGATGACGACCTAAATAACCATTGCCTATAACTAAAGACAATGATTTTTGATTAATTAGATTAGACATAAGACATACAAGCATTAACTCTCAATTTAGGAATGAAACGACTCACAATAAAGGTTATTGAAGGCTTATACAGAACATTTATCCTTTTAGTTACATGATAGATTGTACAACTACATCGTTTCTAATAAAATCTTACCTTTAAATCAGCCCGTAACGTCTCGAAAATGGAGCAAATATAGTGTCTGACTTCTTTAAAGTGCCCGCAGAAGGTTCGAAAATATCCATAGAAAATAATGTCCTTAATGTCCCTGACAACCCAATTGTCCCTTTTATCGAAGGAGATGGCATAGGTGTTGATGTCTGGCCTGCAGCGAGCCGTGTGCTTGATGCAGCGGTTCAGAAAGCCTATGGCGGAAGCCGTAAAATTCATTGGATGGAAGTCTTAGCTGGAGAAAAGGCGAACAATGAAACTGGCTCTTGGTTGCCAGATGAAACCTTAGATGCCTGCAGAGAGTTTTTAATCGCAATAAAAGGCCCACTTACCACACCAATAGGAGGTGGGATCAGCTCTCTCAACGTTGCTCTTCGCCAGATACTAGATCTCTATGTTTGCGTGCGCCCGGTTAGATGGTTCGATGGCGTACCTTCACCGGTGAAACTTCCTGAAGCCGTAAACATGGTTATTTTTCGTGAGAACACCGAAGACATATATGCGGGCATCGAATTCGAAAGCGGGAGTCCCGAGAATATAAAGTTCATGGAGCTGATGAAAAGTAATTTTCCAGATTTGTATAAAAAAGTTCGCTTCCCCAACACCTCCGGAATAGGCATTAAACCTGTCTCGCAAGAAGGAACTGAAAGACTTGTTAAGGCTGCGATTAAGTATGCTATAGCCAACAAACGAGAAAGCCTAACCTTTGTCCACAAAGGCAATATCATGAAATATACAGAAGGTGCTTTCCGAAACTGGGGCTACCATTTAGCAGAAACTGAATTTGCAGAAGATACCTATACGTGGGATCAGTACGATCGAACTGCCGCGTCACACGGGAAAGAGGCTGCCGATAATGAACAAGAGAAAGCACTAGATTCTGGGAAAATTCTAGTCAAAGATGCAATTGCTGATATTACCCTGCAACAAGTACTTACACGGCCAGCAGAGTTTGATGTAATAGCTACTATGAACCTTAACGGGGACTATTTGTCTGACGCATTAGCAGCACAAGTGGGAGGAATAGGCATCGCGCCAGGTGGAAACATTAACTATGACACCGGTCATGCGATTTTTGAAGCTACCCACGGGACAGCTCCAAAGTATGCAGGACAAGACAAAGTCAACCCCGGTTCTCTACTTTTGTCAGGCGAAATGATGCTTCGCTATATGGGATGGAGCCAGGCCGCGGATCTTGTTATCACGGCAATGGATAAAACAATTAAACAGAAAATAGTAACCTATGATTTCGCACGAATGATGGACGGGGCTACCGAAGTGAAATGTAGCGAGTTCGCTAGTGCATTGATTAAGAATTTGTAGTCGCGCCACAACAACTTGAAAAAAGCGGAGAACTGGCAAAATAAACACACTTACCGTTCTTCGGCAAAGTGGATATACGGCAACTTCGTTGATTATGACAATAATTTTCGTGCTATAACGCGAAAAGCAAAAGTTCGTTTTGAAACTCGCGACTGGGCCAGAGCAAGATCGGATTTAAGCGAACGCATAGAGCTCTACGAAAAATCAGTTCTAAACACTGTCAATGGGATCAAAGATAGGCATCAGAATATGCCCCTTGGAATGGCTGATTGGGATTCCATTCAATCAGTCTATTGGGATAGAGTAGCAGGCGTTCCTCATGGGCAGTTTGCTAAAACATTCTTTAACTCAGTCTATCGAACAGTTCTACATAGCGAAGGAAAAGACCCGAAACATATATCGGATACGGCCGGAATAGTGTCGTCTCTGGCACCTGTCAAGTACCAACCAAAGCTTAAATATTACTTGAACTGGGGAGAAATTAGGGAAATGGTCTACCACCTGTTCTCAGATTTTGAATTTGGTGCTCCCTTTGTTGACTTAGACGACGATGTTGATTTTGTCTGCCAAAAGATCGTCAACGCAATTCCAACGGCCAAAGAAAATCAAAACGCTGTACTGAGAATAGAGGTGATGAAAGAAATCTTTTATCAGTCAAGCCGAGCATTTATAGTGGGGAAAATATATGGCTCCGAAAAGTTTCAGCCATTCATTATTGCACTCGAGCACACTGAATTAGGCATTAAGACAGAAGCCGTATTAAACACTGTAGATGAAACCAGCGTCTTATTTGGATTTACCAGATCCTATTTTATGGTAGATGTAGAGCCGGTGGAGAGTGCAGTACATTTTATAACTTCTTTAATTCCACAAAAGCCAAGGGACGAGCTGCACACTATGCTAGGTCGTGCACGCCAAGGGAAAACGGAACGGGCCCGATTACTTTATACACATTTAGCCTCATCGGGAAAAGAAGATAAATTCGAACATGCCCGAGGAGAACGTGGTTTAGTTATGTTGGTATTTACTATGCCTTCCTATGACTTGGTGTTTAAAGTGCTACGAGATAATTTTGGTCATCCTAAAACGGTGACCCACAACGAAGTTAAAAAGAAATACCAATTTGTATACAAGCACGATCGAGCAGGGAGACTTATAGACACACAAGAATTTAGAAACATAGAGTTTCCTCTCAAGCAGTTTTCAAAACAACTTCTAGAAGAACTACTATCTGAATGCGGTGATACTGCACACATATCTGGAGAAAAGCTGGTGATAGGACACCTTTACTCAGAACGCCGATTGATTCCACTTAATTTGTTTATCAAAAATACGGAGTCTGAGAAAATAGCTGAAACTATTATTGATTACGGCCAAGCAATTAAAGATTTGGCTTTGACTAACATTTTCCCAGGCGATCTTCTCATCAAAAACTTTGGCGTCTCTCGCAGAGGACGTGTTATTTTTTATGACTATGATGAGCTCTCTCTTTTAACTTCCTGTGTTTTCAAAGAAATTCCAGAATCTAAATTTCCTGAAGACGACCTAAGATCAAAACCATGGTTCCATGTAGATAAGGCAGATATTTTTCCACAAGAGTTCGTCAAGTTCATAGGATTAAATGCAAATTTACGAAAAATTCTAGTCGACTCGCATGGTGAGATTTTTACTCCGTCCTACTGGAATTCAATGAAACAGCTTCATTTAGACAACCTAGCACCTGAAATCGCTCCTTACTACCGACTGACTTCTCGCCGCTAACTAGCCACTGGACTTAGGTGCTTCTAGTCCACCCTTATCTTTTCTCCAAATGTAGTTACGAATTATTATTATTTAGCTTACAATCAACTTGTACGTTAAGAATCAGATACATTGAGGGCGAAAAATGACTCTATCCAAGCTACGCAGAGGAGAATCCGCAGTCATAACTAAATTGGATAATTCTCATCAAGTGTCGGCCAATCTAGCAGCGAGAGGAATAGTGCCTGGAATTAATCTCGAACTAGTAACAGTTGGAGATCCGTGTGTTATTGGAGTCGACAATGATAAATGGGCGCTTAGCCAAGTAGAAGCATCGTTGATACATGTTGCACCAGCAAAATCAATGCAGAGAAGCCTTTTTTACAAGCTATTGCACTGGGGGTGAACACGACCCTAGCGAAAATGTCCGTAGGACAGACTGGTGAAATCAGCGGCTTTCAGGAATCAGATCAAACCGTGGAAAATTTACTTCAAATGGGTCTCACTGAAGGTTCGGCAATCGAAATTTTACGGCTAGCCCCTTCTGGGGACCCTATAGAGCTAAGGGTCTCAGGTTATTCTCTATCCATGAGGAAAGCCGATGCGGAGCTGGTAATCGTCACTATTTAAGATAACCACATGGATTTTGGAACCGAAAAAACTGCTCTAGATGCAAAAATAGTCACTACAATTGGAAATCCTAATACTGGTAAGAGCACACTTTTCAATAGACTAACTGGGCTTAGACAGCAAGTCAGTAACTTCCCTGGAGTCACTGTCGAATATGCTAAAGGACGCCTGGCCCTTGAAGAGTTCGATGTGCAGCTTGTAGACGTGCCTGGAACTTACTCTCTAACGGCACAATCACCTGATGAAATAGTAGCGGTGGACGTCCTCCAAGGTGCCGTGCCAGAGATCCCTTTACCTGACGCCGTAATTATAGTGCTAGATTCCACTAACCTTCGCCGCAACCTGTTTTTATGTACTCAAGTTTTAGAGGCAGGAATACCCGCTGTAATTGCTTTAAATATGACCGACAGCTTACCTTCACTCGGTATCGAAATTAATTATCCCATCTTAGAAGAAATCCTGAGCGTTCCCTTGATTCCTGTTAGCGCTTCCACAGGTGATGGAATTGCAAATCTAGAAGCGGCTCTCGTGAACACCCTACGTAAGCCAACACCGAACAGAGATTTAGCGATTTGCCCTGACATTGATAAGGCAATCGAGCAATTACTAGATCTATTCGCAAATCACCAAGTTAGCTCCATAGAGATGCGACGTGCATTTATAGACAAAAATGGACTTGCCGACAAGCGTCTTTCTAGCAGACTTGGCGAACCCTACTCCCAGTTGCGCGATAAATTGCGCAGTGGACTCGGAAAAGGACGTAGTATCAGCGCGATAGAGGCAAGAGACAGATACAGCTGGATAAATGCAGCTCTTAAAAAAGTGCAATCAGTGCAGGATCCAAATAAAAATAAAGCTGTAGAGATTTTAGATCGGGTTTTAAATCATCCTTTGATCGGTTCTCTTATTTTTGTTCTAACCATGGGTACTATATTTCAGGCGGTTTTCGCGTGGGCCTCTCCGTTGATAGAGCTCATAAATCTGGGAGTCGCAGCTCTTTCCCAAGTTAGTAGTGACTACCTTGGCGATGGGCTGATTTCAAGCTTCGTGAGTAATGGCTTGATTTCCGGCGTCGGTAGCGTCATCGTTTTCCTACCTCAAATACTCATTTTATTTATATTTATAATTATATTGGAAGACACTGGCTATATTTCGCGAGCTGCTTTCCTAATGGATCGGGTAATGAGAGGAATGGGATTATCAGGCCAAGCCTTTATCCCTATGCTATCCAGCTTTGCATGTGCTGTCCCGGGAATAATGGGTACAAGAATTATGGCAGACCGTCACGACCGGCTTGCAACAATATTAGCTGCGCCATTTATGACTTGCTCGGCACGACTGCCAGTTTATTCCTTGTTGATAGGAACATTCATACCTAACACCCATATTTTTGGGGGTTTTATTTACCTCCAAGGTCTGACACTACTATTCCTCTATCTACTAGGGATAGTAGGAGGTGGTGTCACCGCATTAATTGTTAGTCTCCTCTTTTGGAAAAGGAAAAAATCAACTTTTCTCCTAGAAATGCCTCCCTACCGGCTTCCTAAACTCTCCAGTGTGGCTGTTAAACTTTACGGGCGTGCAGTAGTCTTCCTAAAAAGAGCTGGGACTATAATTTTCTCTGTCGCAGTATTGGTCTGGGTACTCGCTTCTTTTCCTATGGGCAATGGAACAAAAACGGAGATGCCACCATCTATATCTCAAAGCTATCTTGGGCAGATGAGCAAAGCTGTTCATCCCCTCTTTGCTCCTCTAGGCTGGGATTGGAAAGTTACGGCTGCCGTGATAGCTTCGTTCCCCGCCCGCGAGATCGTCATAGCCGCTTTGGCAACAATTTATGCCATCGACTTATCTTCGGATGGAAAAGCTGCACCGCTTTCAGAGAAAATTAAAAATGCGGCACACGAAAACGGGACTAAAGTCTATACCATACCTATGGTTTTGGGCTTATTAGTTTTTTACGCTTTATGCCTCCAATGCATGGCTACCGTCGCAGTGATAAGGAAAGAAACTGAGACCTGGAGATGGCCCATAATTTCGTGGGTATATATGACTTCTCTGGGTTATGGAGGAGCATTTCTGGTCTATCAGGTTGGAACCGCTATGGCCTTGGCAACTTAATATATAATATATCTAAAGGTTTGATAGAAATTAGACCTGTGTTCCCATACTATCCGTCTCGAGCTAACCAAATACGGAGAATGAAACATGTTAGAAAGCACCGACGACCAAAGTATCGCCGGTTACAGTCCTTTGATCTCTGCAGCCGTGCTGATGGAGGAGTTGCCTACTTCAGAGGTCGCCTCTCATACTGTCGCAAGAGCTAGGACTCAAGCCAAAGCCATAATAGAGGGCTCAGACGATCGGCTTATGGTAGTAGTAGGGCCGTGTTCTATACATGACACAGCAGCTGCTTTAGAGTACGGATCGCGTCTAAATGCTTTAGCCAGTTCTTATACAAACGAGCTTTTGGTCGTAATGCGGGTCTACTTTGAGAAGCCCCGGACAACAATAGGCTGGAAAGGTCTGATTAACGATCCTGGATTAGATAACACTTTTGATGTGAACAAAGGTCTTCGCTTAGCGAGACGCCTCTTGCTTGATCTTGCGGACGAAGGAATCCCAGCTGGTAGTGAATTTTTAGATGTCGTAACGCCGCAGTTTATAGCCGATTTAATATCCTGGGGGGCAATTGGAGCGCGTACAACTGAATCTCAAATACATCGCGAGTTAGCATCAGGCTCATCTATGCCCATCGGCTTTAAAAATGGGACAGATGGTAATATTCAAGTCGCTGTTGATGCTATCGGAGCCGCGAAACACTGTCACCACTTCTTATCTATTACCAAGCATGGACTGGCTGCAATAGTGGAAACCAAAGGGAACAAACACTGTCACGTTATTTTAAGAGGTTCCAATTCAGGTCCTAACTACGACAAAAAATCTGTTGCTCAAACGGCCCATCTTCTCCAGAGCTCCGACTTGTCTAGCCGTATAATGATAGATGCTAGCCATGGCAATAGCAGAAAAAACCACCTAGCCCAACCAAATGTCATTGAGGATATCTCTACTCAGGTGGCGGAAGGCTCCCACGGGATTTTCGGAGTAATGATAGAAAGTCACTTAGAAGAAGGAAAGCAGAGTCATTCTAATCTTGATAGCCTTAAGTACGGACAAAGTATTACTGATGCTTGCCTATCTTGGAACCAAACTGAGCCTCTATTGGAAAAATTGGCCAATGCAGTAGTAACCAAGCGTAAAGAATCTAGATAAGAAAAATAAGCAGGTAACTTTTCATGAGTAATGCGAAAAATCTAGACTTTGGTCTCTGGTACTCATTTCGAAACCCGGAACAGTGGCGAACAGATTATCATGACCTATACCAAGACCATTTAAACCAAATAATACAGTGTGAAGATTTAGGGTATGACGACGTGTGGCTTACTGAGCACCATCTTTGTGAAGATGGTCACTCCCCGTCGATTCTCCCTTTGGCATCAGCTATTGCTGTATTAACAAAAAAAATACGTATCGGAACTGGAGTCCTCTTGCTACCGCTGCATAACGCTGTGCGGATAGCTGAGGACACAGCTACTATTGATATTCTGTCAAACGGCAGATTCGAGCTTGGTGTTGGTATTGGATACAGACCACAAGAATTTGAAGCGTTAGGTGTTAGTCTTTCGGACAGAGCCTCCTTGATAAACGAGGGGTTACAAGTCATAAAACAGCTTTGGACGGAAAAGCTCGTCAATTTTGAAGGCAAACATTACTCTTTAAAAAATGCTTTTATCGAGCCTAAGCCTTTACAAAAGCCCTCTCCACCTTTGTGGGTCGGTGGCTTCGCACCTGCTGCTGCGAAAAGAGCCGCTCGTCTGGGGGATGGCTATATAGGTACAGGAGAAATGACTGAGCAGGCGAAAATTTTCCGAGATGAATGGCATAGACTTGGACGGACCGGCGAGCCACAACTTGCGGGGGGGCACTTTTGGCTAGTAGCCAGTAGAACCCCAGACAAAACTTTTTCGGAAATCGCTCCGCACGTACTATATCAGATTGAGACCTACAACAAATGGCTTGGTGAAGCTAGCCAAGCTCTATTCCCAGTGGTAAAAACGCCAGACGACCTCAAGCAGTTGGGAATACTAAACTGCGTTTCTCCTCAACAAGCCTGTGATTTAGTTGGTGATTACGTGGAAAGCG
>Ga0233433_10003420_pt1 | contig 12808 bp, 12 predicted proteins | sample SI_122_August201_5_FD_179868 | JGI IMG/M metagenome (GOLD analysis project Ga0233433, IMG submission 179868) | Seawater microbial communities from Saanich Inlet, British Columbia, Canada - SI_122_August2016_100_MG | ecosystem: Environmental > Aquatic > Marine > Inlet | place: Canada: British... | reverse complement strand
TCTTAGAAAGAAGTTCGGTTCCAGCTGCATGGAGAGTTTCAATGACTGTTGCTGGTCTAGTAACTGGTATTGCATTTGTACATTACATGTACATGAGAGATATATGGATCATGACTGGCGATTCACCAACAGTTTACAGATATATTGACTGGTTAATTACAGTGCCATTACTAATGTTAGAATTCTATTTTGTTTTATCAGCAGTAAACAAAGCAGATTCAGGAATTTTCTGGAGATTGATGCTTGGTACTTTAGTAATGCTAGTAGGTGGATACTTAGGAGAAGCTGGATACATCAACGCTACACTTGGTTTCATTATCGGTATGGCTGGTTGGGTATACATTCTTTATGAAGTATTCTCTGGTGAAGCAGGTAAGAGAGTGGCGAAAAGTGGTAATAAAGCACTTGTAACTGCTTTTGGTGCAATGAGAATGATCGTTACTGTAGGTTGGGCTATTTACCCATTAGGTTACATTTTTGGTTACCTAACAGGTGGAGTAGACGCTAACTCACTTAACGTGATTTACAACGCAGCTGACTTTTTGAACAAGATCGCTTTTGGTCTAATCATTTGGGCAGCAGCAATGCAACAACCTGGTAGAGCTAAGTAGTTTTACTTAAAAATTTAAATTAAGGGCAGGTATAATTTTTATACTTGCCCTTTTTTTTTGCCTGCAATAATTTAAGCCATGGATGTTAAGCTAGATAAATGGCACAAGTGCAAAGTAGATATTGATGTTCTTAAAGAGCTATCAAAGAAATCTGATTTGAAAGGCTTTCAGCATACTATTGTTTTTTTCGGTTTATTAATTATCACAGGCATTTTTGCATATTTAGCTTGGGGCACTTGGTGGTCAGCATTTTGGTTTTTAGTTTATGGAAATATTTACAGTTTTTCAAATCCTCTTTGGCATGAAACTGGACATAAGACAGCATTTAAGTCAAAATTTTTAAATGAGTTTTTTTATTATATCTCTTCTTTTATGTCTAATTTTGAACCAATTAGATGGAGATACACTCACTTTGTTCATCATGGCAACACTTATTCAACTAAAGATCCTTATGATTATGAAATTGAATATGGAAATAATTTAAAAGAAACACCTAAAAGACTAATTATAAATATAATTCCATTTTTAGATTTATTATTTTTTAAAAAACATATTTCATTTGAAATAATTCAACATGCTCTTGGAATAAAAACTAATGTAATGAAAGAGAGTATTCCTGAAAATGCTCATGCTAAAAGTGTTTTTCATTCAAGAGTTTTTATAATTATATGGCTGGCTATAATTTTATGGTCAATATGGTCGCAATCTTGGTTACCAATGCTTTATATTTTATTGCCACAGTACTATGGAAAAACTTTACACAAACTTGTTGCTTTCACTCAACATGCGGGACTTGCAAGAAATGTTAAAGATCATAGATTTTCATCACGAGAAATGTATCTAAATCCATTACTAAGTTTTTTATATTGGAAAATGGAATACCATTTAACACATCATATGTTTCCTACAGTCCCGTCTTATAATTTAGATAAACTTCATCATCATATAAAAGATCAACTACCAAAACCAAATAATGGACTGATAGACGCATACAGAGAAATAATACCAGCGTTGATTAAGCAGAAAGAAGATACGAGTTATTTTATAAAAAAAGATATACCTCAATTACAAAATGTCTAAAAATAGACCAAGTATGATTTTACTTACTTGTTCTATTTAAATTAAAAACTATATATAGCCCATGGCAAAAATTACATATAACACTCACGATAGCAAAACTCATACAATTGACATTCAAAATGGACTAACAGTTATGGAGGGAGCGGTCCAAAACGATATTCCAGGAATTGATGCTGATTGTGGAGGTGGAATGGCGTGTGCTACTTGCCATGTTTATGTCAAAGAAGAATGGTTAGATAAGCTTTCAACAAAAGAAGATGGTGAAGAAGACATGTTGGATATGGCATTTGAACCAAAAAAAAATAGCAGACTAAGTTGTCAGCTAATTGTTTCAGATGAATTAGATGGTCTAGTTGTTAATATTCCATCAAAACAAGGTTAAATGAATAAAACAGATGTATTGATAATTGGAGCAGGGCCAACAGGTTTATTTTGTGCTCATCAATTAGGGATAATAGGATTAAGTTGTGAGATAGTAGATAATCTTGATAAAGCAGGTGGCCAATGTATTGAACTTTATCCAGATAAACCAATCTATGATATTCCAGCTATGCCTGAATGCACTGGAGAAGAATTAACTAACAATCTTTTACAACAAATAAAACCTTTTAATGTAAAAACTCATTTAAATGAAAGAGTAGAAGAACTTAAAAAAGCTGAAAATCGATGGCATGTTAAAACTAGTAGTAAACAAGAATTTGATGTAGCAAGTATTGTTATTGCAGGTGGTGTTGGATCATTTGAGCCTAGAAAATTTCCATTAAAGGAATGTGAAAAATTTGAAGGAAGTTCTTTATTTTATTCAATTAAAGATAAATCAATTTTTAAAGATAAAACAATATCAATTTTTGGTGGGGGAGACTCAGCATTAGATTGGGCAATTGAATTATCAAATACATCTAAAGTAAATTTAATTCATAGAAGAGACGGTTTTAGTGGAGCAGAGTCTAGTGCCCAAAAAGTTAAAGAACTTAATGATCAAGGAAAATTAAATCTATATACAAAATATCAAATTGACTCAGTTTCAGGAGATAAAAATATTGATCTAGTTAAAATTAAACATGACGACGGAGAAGTAAAAGAATTAAAAACAGATTATGTGCTTGGTTTCTTTGGTTTAATTATGCAACTTGGCCCTATCTTAAATTGGGGATTAAACATTGATAAAAAAACAATTACAGTTAACACGGAAAATTTTGAAACAAATATAGATGGTATATTTGCAATTGGTGATATTTGTTCATATCCAGGAAAACTTAAATTAATCCTATCAGGCTTTCACGAAGGTGCGTTGGCTGCAAGAGGATGTTTTAAATACGCAAAACCAGATGAAAAACTAAGATTTGAATTTACAACTACATCAAAAGCTGCCCAAGAAAGATTGGGTGTTAAGAAGTGATAGAGCTTTTTACAGCAGACACTCCTAACGGTAAAAAAATTTCCATAATGTTAGAAGAAATTGGTTATGAGTATAAATTAACAAAAGTAGACATAAGTAAAGACGAACAGTTTAAGCCAGAATTTATAAAGTTAAGCCCTTTCAGTAAAATTCCAGTAATTACAGACCATGACAACAATGAAAGCATATTTGAGTCTGGAGCAATCCTTATGTATTTGGGAGAAAAAAGTGGAAAGTTTTACGAACTACAAGATAGATTAAAAATTAATCAATGGTTGATGGCACAAATGGGAACTATCGGGCCAATGATAGGGCAACATCACCAATTTCATCATTATAATCCAGGTAAAAGTAAATTTGGTGAGGAGAGGTATTTTAAAATTGCAAAGAGAATATATGAAGAATTAGATAACAGATTAAAACACTCAAAATTTCTAGCAGGAGAAAAATATACAATTGCTGATATTGCAACTTTTCCTTGGTTTGCAAGACATGAGTGGCACGATATTGGATTAAAAAATTACAAATATTTATCCAGATGGTATTTAGAAATCGCTGATCGAGATGCTGTAGTTAAAGGATATGATTTATTTAATAGTGGTTTAAAAGTTCCAAAACTTTAATTAGTAATTACTTTTTTTGTTAGAGCCTTTATAGAAAATTTGTTGAAGATGATCATTTTCCTGCTTTTTCAACTTAATATCATTTTTATGCATCAAAGATTTGGTTCTTCCAATCTTTTCATGAAAATTAAAATTATCCATACCTCTTCCTAATTGAACACTGTTTTTACCTAAAACTTGCTTAACATTAGTTCCAATATAACTTTGAATTACAAAACCTATTCTTCTGTCATTACTTTTGTTCAAATCTGAACCATGAACAACAGTTGGATGATGTAACGACATTTGACCTGATGATAAAATTAAAGGTGTTGTGTTTTCTTTGGGTACATCATTTATAGTTTGTCCTCTAGTTAACAAATTTCCTTCATTAAAATTTTGATCATGTTGTTTGAGATTATCTTTGTGAGATCCTGACCACATTCTCATGCAACCATTGTGTTCGTTCGAATCTGTTATCGCAACCCAAGCTGTTACCCAATTATGCGGCTCTAATCCTATATATTTTGCATCCTGATGATAACTTACGAAACCTTTTTCATTTGGATTTTTTATAAAAAGAGTTGTTCCACATACAAGAATATCCTCGCCAATTAAACTTTGTACTGCATCTAATATTTTAGGATTATGAGTCACCCCATCTAACAAAGGTGAAATTAAATGAGCATTATATCTTCCTGATTTCTCTAACTCTTCAGGCATCTCTTTTTCTATTAGTTCAATTTCATCTCTAATTTCTTTAGCTTTCTCTTTTGAAAAAACATTTATTGGAGAAACAAAACCTTCATCTTTATATTGTTTAAGTTGATTTGGGGAAAGATAAGCCATATTATTTTAAAAACTTTACATGAGCGCAACAATTTCTTCAATAAATTACTGTCCAGTTAAATCTGTTTCATTCCAAACAATTGAAAAGTGTGAAATTAAAAAAGATATTGGAATAACTGGTGATAGAATTTTTGCATTTGCTCAAGATCTAGATTTAGAACAGGTAAAATTATTTGAAAAAAGTCCTGCTGAAAGAAAAGGTAAATGGAATAAAGTTTTAACGCTTAAAAATTCTCCAGCCTTAAATAAATATAATTTTATATTTAAAGATGAAAAACTATCATTAATACTAAAAGATAAAGAAATATTAACTGTAGATATTAATGAATTAAGTGAGAGAAAAAAACTTTCAGAAAAGATAACAGAATTGGAAGACTCTTTTAAACAACCAATATCATTAATGAAAAATAATGATTTTCCTTTCTTTGATACTTCTATTTCAAATAAAGTTGATTTTGTTAACTCAGTGTCGCTTTTAAACACCGAAAGTATCAATGATTTTCAAAAGAAAATTGATAAGAAGATCGAAACATCAATATTTAGAGGAAATATTTGTGTTGATGGAATTGAACCTTGGAAAGAGATGGAATGGATTGGGAAAATTATTAAAATTAATAATGTTTTATTTAAAGTTGAAAAAAGTATTCCAAGATGTGTTGCAATTAATTTAAAACCAAAATCAGATGATAATTCTCTTAATTTACTTCAATTACTAAAAAAAACTTACAATCATTTTGATATGGGCATTTATCTGACTGCACTAGATGATGGAGAAATTAGTGTTGGTAGCACAATTAATTAGATATTTTAATTAATCATCTGCATGAACTTTTTCATTTTTTTCATGCTTTTCTTGTGCAGCAATAGTGTATTTTGCAACTGGTCTTGCAATTAATCTTTTTAATCCAATGGGCTCTGCAGTATCTAAGCAGTAACCATAAATATCTTCTCTAATTCTTGCTAGAGCTTTATCAATTTCAGATATTAATTTAATTTGTCTGTTGATTGCTTTCATTTCTACATTTTTATCAGTGTATGAGCTTGCTTGATCTACAACATCAGCAGAAATGCTATTATCGTCCATACTTCCAAAGTAAAGTGCCTCATTGTTAGCTTTTACCAAATCTTTTTTCCATTCTGTTAGTCTCATTCTGAAAAACACCTTATGTTTTTCACACATATATTTTTCCGTGTCTTTTGGTACGTAAGTTTTTGAAATTTTTATTGGAGCCTTGGCAGTGACTTTTGGTTTGGCAGTGACTTTTGGTTTGGCAGTGACTTTTGGTTTGGCAGTGACTTTTGGTTTGGTTGCAACCTTTGTTTTTGGTTTAGCAACTTTTGATTTAGGCTTAGAAACTTTTTTTTTTGTTTTAGTAGTTTTCGGCATAGTTTAAATTTGAATTTTCGGAGTATATTCAGCAAATTAGGGGTGTCAAGCAAGCTGAATTGTTATAAATATTTATAAATGAACAATAACAATAGAAATATAAATAATATTTTTTACATTTTTGTTATATCACATCTAATATTTTGGATTTTAGTTCCATCTATAACTAATCATAATTTACCACTGGATACTATTGAAGCTTTAGCATGGGGAAGCAACTTAGATTGGGGATTTAATAAACATCCACCATTGAGTGCTTTTTTTCCAGAAGTTTTTTATCAAATTTTTGGCCCTCAAGATTGGGCTTATTATTTGCTTAGTCAAATTTTTGTACTTATTTCTTTTTATTACGTCTTTAAATTTTCTAAAGAAATTTTTAATAATAATTTATTGGGTTTAATTTCAGTTTTACTTATTGAAGCTATCTATTTCTATAATTTTACAACTCCAGAATTTAACGTAAATGTTTGCCAGCTACCATTTTGGTCATGTACAGTTTATTTTTCATGGAAAATTTATAATAGTAAAGGAGTAAAATTCTCTGATTGTTTTTTAGTTGGATTATTTGCAGCCCTTGGTTTTTTATCTAAATATCTGTTTGTTTATCTTCTAGCCTCAATAGATTTTTTGTTCATGTATTTAATTTTTATAAAGAAAGATAGAAAGTTCGATTTTAAATATTTTATAACACTTGAGGTATTTTTAATCATTTTAGTGCCTCATTTAATTTGGCTTAATAATAATGACTTCATCACAATAACGTATGGACTTGCAAGAACTGGTTTGGAACAATCTAGTTTAATTGATCATATTAAATTTCCGTCAATTTTCTTATTAAAACAAATTGGAATTTTAATTCCATTCTTTTTATTAATCTTTTTGTTAGCTAAAAAGATTAAACTAAAGATTAATTTAAAAGATAAAAAACTTTTATTCCTTTTAGCCACAAATATCTTACCGATTGTTTTAATGTTTTTAACTTCAGTAATTACTGGTTCAAAAATTAGAACTATGTGGATGACACCTTTTTATTTATTTTTTGGAACTTTATTTGTTTATCTATTTCAAGCTCAAATTAATATCAAAAAATTAAAACCATTCGTGGTTGGATTTATCTTTTTATTCTTTTTATCTCCTATTCTTTATGCATACGTTTCGATATCTAAAGAGGATAAAAGAACTGATTATCGAGGAAAAGGAATTGCCTTAAAAACACAATATGCATGGGATCAACAATTTGATACTGAAATTAATGTTGTCTATGGGAACGAATGGAACGCTGGAAATTTATCTTATCATTTGAAATCAAGACCTATTTGGGAAGGGATTATTATGAGAGAAAAACTCGATCAATTGAAAGACTATATGTGTCTTGATAATGTCTGTGTTGGCTCAAAATAAATATGAAAAAATACATAATTCTAATCCCAATTTATAATGACAGAGAGAGTTTAACTAAGTTAATTGAAGATATTAACTCTGAAGTTAAAAGTCTTAATTCTGAGATATCAGTTATTATAATTAACGATGCATCTTCTCAACAGCTAATCGATGAGTATCAAAACACTGAAAATATTAATTCAATTGAAATTATCAATATGAAAGAAAATAGAGGCCATGCAAGATGTATTGCTTCTGGACTTAAATATATTTTTGAAAAAAAAGAATTTGATTATGTAATACCTATGGATGGAGATGGTGAAGATAGACCTGAAGAAATAAAAAATTTTATACAACTCGCAGAGCAAACAGAAAACAAAAGTATAATTGGCGAAAGAGTAAAAAGATCTGAGAGCTTAATATTTAAAGCTTGTTATCAGGCTCACAAAATTTTAACTTTAGCTTTTACCAATCAATCTATTAAATTTGGTAATTATACTTGTTTGTCAAAAGCAACAGTTGAAAAATTACTTAATGAAAAAGCAACTTGGAATAGTTTTTCAGGTTCATTGAAAAAAGTAGAAAAAGATTTGCTTTCAATACCTTCAATAAGAGGTACTAGATATTTTGGACCATCTAAGATGAGTTTTTTTAATTTATTAAAGCACTCTTTGTCAATCATTAGCGTTTTTAGAAAAATAGTTTTAATTCGTTCAGCTTTATTTATAGTTTTCTATATTCTATTGATAAAAAGTAACGCATCAATAATCACATCATTACCTTTAGTTTTATTATTGATAATGATTTATTCAATTTCTACTCTAGCTTTAAGAGAAAATATGGACGAGTTTGATGATTGTTTGAAAAATATTCACGATATTGATAAAATAAAATAATGAAAAATTTTTTTCTAATTATCATTATTCTAATAATTTCAACTTCTGCTTATGCAAAGAAAAATAAGAATACTTGGGATTATCCTCTCTTGGAATATAGTGGGTGGGTAATTAAAGGTTCAGAAAATCATTACAAATTTCAATCAAATTTAAGAGAAGATAAAGACGTTCTAAAAGAATTTAAAAATAACAAAAATACTGGGATAATTAGCTATTTGTTATTTGAGAACGATAAAATTGTTATTGATGTGTCTGATATTCCTAAAAAAGTTAGCAGCGGACATACAATACTCGATGGTTTATTACCATCACATTCAATGGGTAAAAGTTTAGTGTCTTATGTAACGGGGCACGCAATTTGTGAAGGTTACATTGATAGCCTAAATGTAAAATTAAATGATTGGCCATTAATTAAAGATACTCTTTACGAAGACTCAATATTGCTTGATCTTTTAAATATGAAAGGTGGAGACCAAAAATGGGTTGGTGAAAGAAGAAATGTAGGTTCAGACAATAGGATTAAAGGATCAAAGAAAGAAGAAAATGTAAATGTTATTGGTTTGGTAAAAGTAATGAATAAATATCTAAGAGGTACTGAAAAAAGTAAATTAATTTATAACTATAGTGCCTTAACCACCAATGTAATTATGAATTATGTAAAACATAAGGCTGGTGATAATTGGGATAAATTATTACACAAAGTATTTAATGAACATGTTGGAGTTAAAAACAGTGTTCAATTTCAAAAATCTAGAAAATATCTAAAATATGAGGATTTTGTTTCTGGAAGATATTCTTTTTATGCAAATAGATATGATTATTTAAGAATTGCAAAAACAATGATGGAGGATTGGCACAACGATACTTGTGCTGGCAAATATTTAAAAACTATTTATGAAAATAGAGTTCAAAAGAAAGATAAAACAAAAGAAGCAGACGATGTTGGTCTTTATACAAAATCGTATGGTGGTCAATTTCATTTTGATATTTTTGGAATCGATAAGACAAGAAAAATTATAGGAATGAGTGGTTTCGCAGGTCAGCAAATATTAATTGATTTGGATAACAAAAGAATAATTGTCGTTAATTCACTTTATAGAAACTACAATTGGAAAAAAATTGTTCATTCAGCAATTAAAGGTTAAAGGAATTCAATATTGTTCCTAATTGGAAAGGGCCTTATTAATTAACTCTACACGTTTAAATTGAATATTAATTTCATTAATTAGGTATTTAAACAATAATTAACTATGTCTATTAAAAATTATAAGTAGTAAGTTTTCATATGAATGGTTACTTACCCAGGCCTAGTTAAATTTAAAACTGCATCGTTAGTAATAAAAATTTTAATTTTTTTAACTTTTATAATTTTTTCTTCATCAAATTTAGAAGCTGCAAAAAAAAAAGATAAAGAAGAGAAAGATTGCACTTATTGTATAAAATATGAAAATTTAAGCGATTGGCCTGAAAGTGAGAGACCAGAAGCATTTATCTATGAAAAAATAGATTACCCTGAAAAAATGTTTCACAAAAATCATAAAACAAGCAAGCAAAAACAAGGTGCCGCAGGAAAAAAAGTCTATGCAAGATTTGTTAAAGGAAAAGGAGAATTAAATAAATATCAACATCACATGATAAGAGACATGGCTTACTTCGAGGCTTTATTTAATGAAATGCTTAATGACAAAAATGCAAAAGTTGAGACTTTAGAAGGTTTAAAAAAAGGAAGAGAAGCTATGAGAATGAGTTTAAATATTTCACCTAAAGCCAAATCATCTGAAGCCATTTTGAAATTTTGGGCAACTGGTAAAATGCTTTTTGTGGCATATAAGAAAAATAAAAAGAAAAAGAAAAAAAAAGCAAAAGAATTAACACCTGAAATAGCTGAGCGTGCAGCAGTCCTAGCAAGTTTAAAAAAACAAATTGCAACAGCAAAGGTTAATGCTCAAAGAGCAGCAACTATTAAAGCACAAGAAAAAATTGAGGAAGTTAAATAATGATAAAAAAAATTATCGTAAAAAATTTAATTATATTCTTACTATTTTTGAATATGGTAGCTAAAGCAAATGACATTACTTCTATGTCAGGAATATCTGAAGCAGCAGGTAGCTCAGCTCAAGCAGCAGCTGATCAATTAACTTCTGATGCAGGAAAAGTAGCAGAAAATATAGCAGGCGCTACAGAAGCCTTGGGTGAAGCTAAAAGTGATATTGGTAAAGCCTTAGATGTTTCAATAGCACAAGCTGAAAGTGCAATGTCATTTGCAACAGAGAGTTTAGCAAAAGGAGATATTACTTCTGCAGTTCAAGCAATGTCATTAGTTGAAGGTGTAACTGATATGGCTTTAGGAGCCATTCCTGATCCAACAGCATTAGATATGACAGGAATAGATTTTGGAAAAGATTTTTCTCCACAAGAAATGGCAGCATTATCAAGTATAGCAGGACAAATGGGAGCTGGAAAAGTTGTAGCTATGCAAAAAATGGCAGGGCAAATGAATGCATTAGGTGCTGCAGGGTTTGACGCAAAAGGTATGATGGGATCTCTTGATGCCCAAGGCATTGGAATGGGAGCTGCGATGGAAGGACTTGCTAACGCAGGAATGGTAGACATGGAAGCTGTTACTGGGTCAGCAAATTTTGATATGGCAAATTTTAATGCAGGAAGTTTTGCATCTATGAATGTTGCAGAAATGGGAATGAAACCTGTAATGATGGCTGGAGCACTAGAAGCTTTACCAGTTGGTGCAGCAACATCAGCGCTAGAAACTTTGGCTGCTAATCCAGAAGCTATGGGACAAATGGGTAAGACTATGACAGGCGCTATAGTTGCAACTATGAGCGCAAAAGGTATGGGCGAAGATATGATGAAAAGCATGGAAGGCAATATAGGAATGCAAGGTATGTCTGATATGGCCAAAGGTATGACAGGTATTGAGGGAATGGAAGAAATTGGAAAAGCAATGTCTGATATGGGAATGGAAGGTATGGCTAAATCATTATCTACTGCATTTGCAAATCCAGACGTAGGTATTGTTGGTGCAATGTCAGGAACAGTAGGAATGATAAGTCAAGCCATATCAGGAAAAGCTCCTACAGAAAAAACTGCACTTCAAAAAGGAACAGAAATGAAAGGCTCATTTGCAAATAATATGGCAGAAGCAGGACCACAAGCTTTAGACATGCCTGAAAACATTAGCGAGTCAGGTATGATGATGGGAGCAATGGTTATGGCAAAACCATCTTTAGCAGGAGGATTGCCTGGCGCAATGGCGCCTCCTAAAGGAATGACAGCTACAGCCATGGGAGCTATGATTGCAGGTGATGCGCCATCAGGGAAAATGATGGGAGATGTCATGCAAGGCATGGGAGAAGCTAAAATGGGAGAAGCCATGGCAAATATGACTGGAATGGATGTTGGAACCATGGATAAATTAGGAATGGCAGATATGGCAGCACAAACTGGTTTAACACCTGGAATGGTTGCAAGTATGGGTGCAGCTGGAATGGCAGGGATGGATTTAACTTCAGTGATGTCATCTAATGTTGCAGGATTAGGAAGTAAAGCAGTTCAAGGTATAGCCAACATGGCAAAGGGTGGAAATATGTCAGCAGGAGTAATGGGTGACATGATGGAAGTTGGTTTGGTTAATCAAGGAACAATGGCAGCAATGGGTGCTCAAGGAATGAAGGAATTAAGTGGTGCCATGGGAATGGAAGGTGGAGACATGGGATTAGCAGCAATGAGTGGTGGAATGATTGGAATGGGTGCAATGGATATGAATGCTCAAATGAATCCTGAGATGGCTGCAAGTATGGGAATGACAACAGGAGCTACCATGGGAGATATGATGGGAAATCCAGCTGCAGGAATGGATGCAGAAGCAATGTCTGCAGCAGGTATGTCGGGTGGAATGATGGACGGTGGAATGAATTTAGGACAAATGTCAGCAGCAATGGGAACAGGTATTGATCCTGGAAAAGCAATGGGTTCAGTAGCAGATGCTGCAATGGCAGGAAATGAAGCAGGAGCTGGTTTAGCAGGAGCTGCAATGGGCGCAGCAATGTCTGCACAAGGTGCAGCAGCATCAGCAATGGGCGCAGGTGCTATGGGCGCAGCTATGGGTGTTGGTGGCATGGGTGATGGTGCTATGGGCGAAGCAATGGGCGGCGCTATGAAAGAAGGAATGGGCGGCGCAATGGGCGGCGCAATGGCAGGAGCTATGGCAGGTCAAGCAGGAGGAAACATGGGCGGAGCCATGGGCGGCATGGAAGGTGCTATGGGTAATGCAGGCGGAGCTATGGGTGATGCAGGTGGAGCTATGGGTGACATGGGTGGTGCCATGGGTGGAGCCATGGGAGATATTGGTGGTGCAGTCGGTGGTGCCATGGGTGGACCAGGAGGACCAGGAGGACCAGGAGGACCAGGAGGACCAGGAGGACCAGGAGGACCAGGAGGACCAGATGGACCAGGAGGACCAGGCGGACCAGGTGGACCAGATGGACCAGGTGGTGACCCACCAAATTAAAAAATTAATATTATAATACAAAATGAAAAATAAGATTATTTTTTTTAATATCTTAATTTTTTTAATTTTTTCATTA
>Ga0233433_10003416_pt1 | contig 12824 bp, 11 predicted proteins | sample SI_122_August201_5_FD_179868 | JGI IMG/M metagenome (GOLD analysis project Ga0233433, IMG submission 179868) | Seawater microbial communities from Saanich Inlet, British Columbia, Canada - SI_122_August2016_100_MG | ecosystem: Environmental > Aquatic > Marine > Inlet | place: Canada: British... | reverse complement strand
AAGGGTGTTGAGTAGAACCTAACCGAGTGCCCGATAGACACTCGCCTCACAGTTCTTCCAAACCTCCACCCACTCCCCATTCCCTCTATCCATCCCAGACAATCCGTCCTAAACTCCCCGTATGAACCGACTGCTCATCCTGCCTGTCCTGCTCCTAACCCTGTTGGTGGGAACCCCTGCGTCCTCTGCTGATTTCCAAAAGGGTCTAACCGATGCTTATGTTCTTTGTAAGATTATCTGCGTCCGTCTAACGGTGAGATTACGCAAGACGGTCAAGAAGGAAAGAGGGTTAGCACTCTCAGTGCAGTATCATATGTTTTTCTAAGTTAAGCGCGGTTTAGTGCTCTAAACGTCATGATAACTGCTAGTAAGACGGCTTCACCTTGCTGGAATAATCATCAGCAATTTTACATTGGAAGTTGTTTTTATCACTTCGTCGTTGCAACGAAGACCCCGTCCCATTCTTCACCTTCTGGCACCGGCGGCTCCGCTTTAAATTCGATACATCTCGTCTCGTAGAGCTCATAAAACCCGTCGATCTCAAATGGTGCATCCTGTGCAAATGCTCGACAGTCTTTGGCGGCGGCAAGCCCTTCGTCCCATTTCTGAGCTTTATATAGTACTAATAAATTATCGTGTTTAGCCTTTAGGTCTTGAAAGAAATCTGTTTGGACCATTTCTTCGTCTCCAAACAAAGCAAATATCTGAACCGCCTCGGTCTTACCCTTCACTTTAATCAAATCTAGCTCTAATATTGCTAATTCAGATACTTTCTCTACTGTATTTGGCCCAAGGACAATCCTAACGCCATAGCCCTTGCTTTGCCCCTCTAGACGTGCGGCCAAATTGACTGTATCCCCCAGAACAGAGTAGTCGAACCTCTGATCTGAGCCCATATTACCAACCACACATGGCCCCGAATTAAGCCCTAAGCCCACCTTCAATGGTAAGTGCGGACGCCCCTCTTCTTCAGCTTCCTGCTCCAACCTCTCATTTAAAGGATCCATCTCTGCCAACATTGCGAGAGCGGATAAACATGCATTCTTTTCATGGTTTGGGTCATCAAGAGGCGCATTCCAAAAGGCCATGATACAATCGCCCATATATTTATCCACTGTACCTTCACGGGCCATAATTTGGTTTGTTAGGGGGGTCAATAATTTGTTGATTAAAGCTGTTAAACCCTGCGGGTCGAATAATTCGGAAATCGGGGTGAAGCCCCTAACATCACAGAATAAAAGGGTCAGATCACGCTCTTCACCGCCTAACACTAACTCATCTGGATTCTCGGCCACACGCGACACCATATCTGGAGATAGATACTTCGAAAACGCTGCACGTGTTTGCTTTTTCTGTGCCTCTTCTCTCGCATAACTCGTATAGGTAAGAACCATATAGATTGAAGTTAACGTTAATATTGCAGCACTCGCATCGAGGAGGATGCGTTCATTAGCAAATAAATGCCATGAATAACCACCAGCGGATACAACCGCACTGACGAAAACAATGGCCGTCCATTTTGCACCAATCCAAGGGATCAAAATCACTAATATGAGCCCTATAAGGAAGATAAACACGGCCTCTGCAACATCAAAATAGCCGGGGCGTTCGAGGTAACTTCCTTGTACGGCATTCTCAACTACTTGTGCATGCACCTCAACTCCGGGCATTAGAGGTTCGGTAGGAACAGCCTTAATATCCTTCAGGCCAACAGCAGAAGTCCCAACAATTGTCATTTTTCCTTTCAGAAGATCCGGAGTTGCTGTTCCTTCCAGAATATCAATCGCAGGGATATATTTTGCTGAATCCATTTCTGAAAAATAGGGCCAGATCAGGCCATTTTTATCAGTTCTAATCTTTAGTTTCTTATCAACTCTTACTTCTTTAACCCCAGCCATATCCGTCGTTACAATCATAGATGATCGTGGCTTGCGTTTTTTACTCGTGAGGTAGGTGTTCACTCTCAACATCTCAGGGCCCATACCCGGATAGATGATCTGGCACTTTTTCTTTTTCTTCCTCTCCGTTATGCCCATTTCATCACAAAAATCATGAACAAAGAATGCGGGCACCTTCCGGATCATACCATCCCGGTCGGGTATAACGTTAAAAAGCCCAACACCACCGTATTTTTTGAATATCTTGCCTTTTTCAAGAGCGGGAATATTTTTTGTCATATACGGGAATCTTGGCAAGAAAGTTCTTGCGTCCAAAGCTCCTTTCTTCCTCTGCTCCATTACCCGCTTTTTTAGAGGCTTAGTACTTTTCTGACCCATTACTTGTTGATTTCTGCCAGCTTGCCCTAAAACAACTGGAAATTTATTTATTTCACTAGACAGAACGCTATCATTACTTCGCAGCGCCATAATTTTTGAACGCGTATCTTCATCTATTCCATATAATGATCCAGCTATATTCTGAGGATTTAGCCTATCTTCCTCAGCGAACACCATATCGAAAGCAATCAACGAAGCCCCATAATTTCGGGTCTTCTCAATTAGCTCGGCAACTTTTGTTCTAGGCCACGGCCATTGGCCAATTTTTGTGAGTGACGCCTCATCAATGTCGATAATCATTACGGGCTTATCTTTAAGCTCAGGAATGGGGCGAGGTTTCACCTGATGATAATAATCGAAGACTTTTAACTTAAGAAAATCAACTGGATATGGATTGGTCCACTTCAAGGCGACGAAAATCGCTAGCATTGAATAGCCGATCAATCGATCGATTGAAAACATCGCCCGCAAAAAACGCATTTTTCCCCCTAGAGGCTCTAATTTATCCGTGAAATCGGATAACTTCCAAATTCTCGCATTTCCAAACCTTGTAATAAAATAATCTTTCCCTATAGATCTTCATAATATCAGAAAAGAAAATCTTAGGCACTGAATTGTACACCGCCCATCAGGAGGGGGGTCAAGTTAGAATCCAGAAAAGCAAACATAGAAAAAACAGTGCCTCTAGCTATTAACACCATACTGAGCGCATCAGCTTGTCGACATCTATTGGCAGATTAAGACGTCATTCGCCATGAAGGTAAGATTCACCAACGTCCTAATCAAGAACCACTTCCTCACCTTCGATGCATACAAAGGAATTTTCCATCACCAACTTCGACTGTTCTGCCACTTTGTCCATAAAGTCATCGGTATGATCTGGATCGTGATGGAATATAGCGAGTTGACCAACATTCGCCATATTACATAGCCGCATTCCCTCGTTCCAAGTGGAATGCCCCCATCCGACTTTTTCTGGAAATTCTTCCTCAGTGTACGTACTATCATATATCACCAGATCTGCACCTTCGATCAGTGCAAGAATATTCTGGTCTGGTTTACCTGGGACGTGCTCTGTATCGGTAACGTAAACGACTGAATTGCCGTCATAGTCTACGCGGTACGCTGTGGCACCGTTGGGATGGTTAAGCGGCGCCGTACGGACCGTTAGGTCGCCCCATATATCCAAGTCCTCACCGGCATCAAAATCTTCGAAGGTTAGGTTCGCCTGCATGGCCTCCAGCGGCACCGGAAACATGGGGTTGTGCATCTGGGCGGACAGGACGTTCTGCACGCCACCTTGGTTCTTTAGGTGCCCAGCCTTGATGGCAATCGAACGTTTCGGATCATAGGCGGGGATAAAGAACGGGAACCCGTTGATGTGATCCCAATGGGTATGGGTCAACAGGAGATGGGTGTGGCAGATATCCCGCTCCAGGATCACCTTCGAAAAGTTTCGAATGCCCGTGCCCGCATCCATGACGAACGTGTGGTCACCCGCCTGCACCTCAATGCAGCTGGTATTACCGCCGTATTTCATGTGATCCAGCGACGCACATGCGATACTGCCCCGAACCCCCCAGAATTTTATCCTTAGTGTCATAATACCCACACTTTAACCCGAAAATTAACCAAGGTGCCACATGCTTTTGCAGGTAATGCGCAAGCAATTGTCATTTTCCAGCAAAACTCGTCGCGACCAAAGACCGCTGTATATATATGGTAACGGCATGCTCAATCCCTCAGACATTTTTTTAAAGTGACCGGCGTTCCGACGGCCAACCCCAAAACTTCGTCGGCTCTCCCTTGATTTATTGCGATCTCTAAAAGACCATTTGAATTTTCATAGCAGAACGCCTCCCCTGGCGAAACACTTGAAAACGTTTCAGCCCGGTAAATTTGTCGACCGTCGAATTCAAGATATCCAGCCGGATCAATACAAGAGCATCGAATTCCACACATGGCATTGCCAAAGTGATCAATATAAACCACCTCAGCCAAGATATCAGGCCAATCGGTGCGGCGCACTTGGTCGATTACCATGAGCTTGAAATCCGCACTTTCGCGAGGCTGTTCACCGTTTGTCAAACGCGCAGCGACGGGCGCGAACACATCGCGGCCATGAAAGCTCGATGACAAGCGCCCAGGCCGCCAAAGAATCTCCCATACCGTGACATCAGGTAATTCAGCACGAATAACATGTTCAAACATGCCATTGTCGGGCCCAACGTACCATTGTCCGCCGGCCTCAACGCAAAGCGCACGTCGCACCGAGCCGACGCCTGGATCGACCACGCACAACAATATTTCGACACCGGTTAACCCTAGACCATAAGCCGCCAACAGATAGGCGGCGGCTTTTGCATTGCTTGGCGGGACATCGGCAAAAAGATCAATGACCGGCTGGCCGGGCGCCTGCGACCACAAGACCGCTTTCATCTGCCCCGTATAAGGGCCGTCTGATCCGAAATCTGTAAACAAGGCAATCATCAGGTGAATTGTATTAATTGCCGCGCGATTCGATCGAGCAAAACATTCGATGAATTCGCCCTACAAACCCGATAAAGAATTCAATTGTCATATGTTTCCCTGCCGATGGTCTCAGTTGACGCTTTTAAACTGACACCATACTGACGACATGCATCACTGATGCGCCGGCTCAATTCACATCGCGCATGCCACCACTGACAAAGAAACCCGCCCGCAACCAATTTGGCGCGGGCGGGAACGATATGATCTTAGAGCATTGCCATGACCAAGTTAATCGGCGCGAGACACCTCGCGCACGGAAACATCCTTGGCAGCCATCTGGCGGACCAAATTCTCGATTTTTTCGTAAGCTTTGGCCTCCAATTGACGGACCCGCTCACGGCTGATCCCGTACACAGTGCCCAGTTCCTCCAAGGTGACTGGATCCTCCTTGAGCTTGCGCTCGGTGAAGATATGGCGCTCGCGCTCATTCAACTGCTGCAGCGCTTCGCCAAGCACCTTGTGGCGAAAGGCTTGCGCATCATCGGCAGCAACTTCCGCTTCCGGCGATAGGCCTTCGTCAACCAAGGTATCTTGAAACTCCATCGCGCCTTCATCATCCGACATGGGCGCATTCAAAGACATGTCGCGGCCATGCATGCGGCGATTAATCTGAACAATGTCGGCCGGCGTAACCTTGGTGGCGTCGGAAAGACGCTCCAGTTCATCAGACGTCAGCTCACCTGATTCGTTGACACCAAGGCGCTTTTTCAGATTTCTGAGCGAGAAGAAAAGTTTCTTCTGCGAAGCAACCGTGCCCAATTTAACCAATGACCAGGATTTCAAGATGTATTCAGTAATCGACGCCTTGATCCACCACATGGCATAGGTCGATAGGCGAAAGCCGCGGTCAGGGTCAAATTTTTTGACCGCTTTCATCAATCCGATGTTTCCCTCGGATATCAAATCAGCGACTGGCAGCCCGTAACCACGATAACCCATGGCGATTTTACAGACCAACCGAAGGTGTGACGTCACCAACTGATGCGCGGCACTGACATCGGCGTCATCGCGCAAGCGTAAGGCCAAGGATTGCTCTTCGTCGAAGCTCAAAATGGGAAACGCCCAGGCTTCGCGAAAATATTGAGACAAACCGCCTTCGGCTGAAACTGTTGGTAAAGCGATATTCGACATGATGGTGTATTCCTTTTCCCTTCTGTATGGGGGCAACGCTTTCTATGACACAAGGATGTGTCGACAATATGGCGCGCCGTAATTTAATTCCGAAGAATGGCCGGGCTATGCCGGACTTATGGGAATTCAGCTTTGACCAAGGCGCTCAGGCGCCGATGTTGGATCAAGGCGCTCAGGCGCCGATATCCGGCCAAAACGCGCGCGCGCATTCTGGCAATGTTGGAAAAGCTGAGATCGGGGAAAAACTTCGAATAGCCTACACATACCCACATCCTCCTTTAAGAAGCGATTGAACGGGTGGACCACCACACGGCATCTACCGCGAATTCGGTCGAACCATTTATATCCGGCCCTTCACATGTGGCACCGAATATCGACAATATAACCACTAAATGATCAAATGTCAATAATGTTCATGCTTTGTTTATGTGTTCACTATCGCGTCAACAGGCATCAAACCGATATCGGAAAACCAATATTGGGCATCTAAAATCCGATAAATCATGCACGGACAGCATTTCCGCGCACACAGCGGCCAGCAGATCAAAATTGATAATGGATCGCGAGGGCTATTTAGCGGCGGATTGCTTGGCGCCGGTACCAGCCAAGGAAGGCTGTTCAAAATCTTCCGGTGACAGATCGTATCCCAAATTCGGAATGGGCGGCAGATCAAGGCTCTGGCCGTTTGAAATTTCAGCTTTCCGCTTCTGGCGGTAAAGGCTGCGCAGTGCCGCGTAATAATCGACAGATGTCTTTTTGATCTGGCGAAGCTCATCGACGACGCCGGACACCTCATCAACGCCACCAAGGGCCGAACGAGCATAGCCGAGCTCATCGCGGTCTGTGTTGTCGATCCAATTTCCGACAGCGTCAAAATACGGATCGACAAGGAATTTGCCGACAACATCACGCGGATTGGACGGGCCAAATATGGGCAGCACCAGATACAGCCCCTCGCCCATGCCCCAGACACCCAAGGTCTGACCGAAATCTTCTTCGCGCAACGGGCCGTCTTCCTCGCCAATCACATCGACAATGCCGCCCATGCCGACGGTCGTGTTGACGAATAATCGCCCTAACGTTTCCAGGGCCGCCATCAGGTTGCCCTGCAGCAGATTATTCACCAACGTAATCGGGCTGGACAAATTGGTCAGAAAATTACTGACCCCGAGGCGCATGGTCGCCGGCAAGTTGTCATTATAAAAATCAGCGACCGGCCAAAGCACACCTTCATAGATGACTTCATTAAAACCGAAAATCGCACGATTAACCGATTCAAGCGGATCGTTGACTTCTTCATCCCCGTCGGCGGCAGCGACCAATACCGGGCCGTCTTTCGAGACGGGCACAAGCACATCCTCAGCCGCCAGCGCAGGTGCCGCCAGCCAAAGGCCGAACACCACCAAAAGGCCCGCCAAGTTGGCGGCCTTAAAATACAAAGAAAATTTTGCGGACACGTTTTTCAATCCACAAACCTTTTATTCAACTTACAATCTGCCAATCGAGAGGGGTCTTTAAGTCCCAGGCATGATTCGTTTTTAGGCGATGTCGTGACCTATCGCAACCTCGGAATCCGCTTTCCCTGCGGCATGTGGCATTTTTGCAAACCGCACGTAAAAATGCCATGCTCTGCTTTGCCTGGAATAAATGCTTGAAAATATAAGCGTGTCCAGTGGCTTAACGGGAAAATAACCATAAAAATGAGGCCTCAGGGAAATGCTTGAACGATTGCGAAATGTGTCCGTTGGCGGACTGCTGATAGGGCTCGTGCTGATGTTCCCACAAGCGGCAATGGCCGAATCCGCGTCGGCGGTCGTTAAGCCGTTTCAAGACACTTTATTGGGTGTCATGAAAAAGGCCGATCAAACCACCATTCTGGAACGCTATGAGCAGCTGGCGCCATGGGTTGAAAAAACCTTCCATCTTTCGTTGATGACCCAAATTGCCACCGGCAAGCACTGGGGACGATCAACAAAGGATGAAAAATCGGCGGTCGCGGCAGCATTTCGACGCATGAGCATCGCCACGTTGGCCACCCTTTTCAACGGCTACAGCGGAGAAGTGTTCGCCATCACCGGCGAGAAGCCAGGCCCCAGCAAGACCACGGTCGTCATGACCGAACTCAGAAAAACCGACAAATCCATCGTCAGCATCGCCTATGTTGCGCGAGAAATAAGAGGGACATGGCGGCTTATTGATGCTGTGGTTGATGGTGGAATTAGTGAATTAAAGGTGCGGCGCTCCGAATATCATCTTATTCTTAAAAACAACGGTATGGATGGATTGGCGAAGTTGTTGAATTCAAAAGCGGACGAGCTTACATCGAAGCCATGAAAATTCAGGCCCGCGCCTCTCATGTATCTCTTATGAATAGAAATATTATCCATCAGCGATGGCGGCGCTTCTTGTGCCTAGTGGTTTTGATCGCCGGTATTGCTCTATCGCTGCCAATCAAAGCCGATGAAAACACCCCCATTCATATCGTCGAGGCATTTCACGTGACTTTGCTGATGACCATGCAGTCGGCGAAGGCACTCGGTTACAAGGGGCGGTACGGGAAACTGGCGCCAGTGATCGAACGCCGGTTTCATCTGCCGTTGATGGTTCAGGTGGCCACCGGGTCATACTGGAAAAAAGCGACAGAAAAGCAACGTGACCTTCTCGTCGGGGCGTTCTCAAAAATCAGTATCGGCACCTATGCGTCCCGGTTTACCGGCTACTCGGGGCAGACTTTCGTGACGCTGGGAAGACGTGACGGCCCGCAACAAACGATCCTGGTCAAAACCAAGATCGCCAACCCGTCGGGCAAGGATGTGGAGCTGACCTATGTTACCCGCCTGATCAAAGGTACGTGGCGGATCATCGACGTGCTGCTTGATACGGGCATCAGTGAATTGGCTGTTCGACGCTCGGAATATCGGCGCATCCTGAAAAGCAAAGGAATTGATGGATTAATCAGCACCTTGGATGGCAAGGCAGCCGCGCTTCGGAAGGCCGCAACGGGATAATCCGATCAAAACTGGGTTTCTTCGCTCTTATCACCGAGGCCGCAAACCACCAACAATGCGGGCAGAAATACCAACGTCGAAATTAATGTCAATGTAATTGCCAGGCTCAGCAACAATCCCATGCTGGCGGTCCCCGGGTGGCTCGACAAATAGATCGAGCCGAATGAGCCGATCGTCGTCAATGCGCTGAATAGGACAGCGCGTGGTGTCGATGTCCTCAGGGCCTCGCCGACACCGTCGCTTTCCCTTGAGCGCGCCACAAGATGGATGGCGCCGGCCACGCCAAGGCCAAACAACAAGGGCAGCACGATGACATTCGCCAAATTGAACGCAACGCCCAACAACGCGGCCGCGGCCGCCGTCCAGATGCCGGCCAACAACAGCGGCGCAAACACCATGGCGACATCGCGCACCCGCCGCATGACAAACGCCAAAAGAACGACGATGAAGATGACCGCGAGAGCGCCGGCCTCGGCGAAAGCGCGAAGCACGGTCCGTCCGGCTTCCAAGATCACCACTGGGGAACCGACAGCGTTCGGCGCGACGGCCCGAACCGCATCGACAAAACGCCCCACGGCGGCGCGCTCACTGAGCGCTTCACGGGGATAAACTTCAATCAATGCGCGCCCATCCGCGGCGACGTTGCGGGCCTGCAATTGTTGCGGCAAAGAACTGATTGTCACGGCTTCGGCCCGCAACGACTGGTTCAGTGCGTCGAGGCGGCCCGGCAATCCTGCCAGTAATCGGTTTTCCAAATCAAGGAGTGCTGTCGCCGCGCGGTCGCCGCCGACAACACTTGAGACCGCGGCGAGCAAACGCCTCGCCGACGCTGCACCGGCTGCATCGCTACGTTCGCTGAGAGCTTGCAGTTTCGTACGCAATGCCGCCCACGCATCAAGTCTTGCCTGCGCATTCAATGGCACAGCCGGCGCCGCCAGTGCCAATGCCGGTGCGATAAACAATGCCATATCGCCGATAATATCCAACTTTTCTTCTTGGGACTTCGGCACATAACTGGCCAATGTCACCGCCTTATCAACCAGTTCAATCTTACCCAGATGTGCCTTCAAGGCCTCGGCGGCGGCCTGATCGGCGCTCAGAACTTCTATCGTGTGATGATTGCGGCTGCCGTCACTCATGAGATCAAACAAAGTCGCAACCGATTCGGTATTCGGATCTTTGAGATTTAGCGGGTCAAAATCGAACTCTGCGCGCGGCGCCACGGCTGCGGCCGCCACGCCGAGAACCAATGCCACCCAGCAAATTGCCCGCGCGTGGCGGCGGATCGCGGTGCCTGCGCGCGCGCCCGCCGCCGGTAGAATCAGTTGCGCTTCCCGACCGCCCTCCCCCAGTGGCGCCATGGCGATCAGCGCCGGCAAGAGGGTCAAATTCGCGAACAGCGCGATGAACATGCCCGAGCCGGCAATCAGGCCCAGTTCCGCCAGACCAACGTAATCCGTCGGCAGGAAGGCGAAAAACGCGATAGCTGCGCTGAGCGCACAAAGTGTCAGCGAACCGCCGGCCACCCGGGCGGCCTCGGCCAGAGCCGTTTGCTGGTCATAGCCACGCCAGATTTTCTCGCGATAGCACAAGGCAAAATGAATGCCGAAATCGACGCTCAGGCCGATAAACAAGACCGCGAAAGCAACGGATATTAAATTCAACGTACCAATGGCAAGAGCCGCAAACGCCGCCGTTAGAATTAGCCCGGCGATCAGCGTGCCCAAATTGGCCAGGACCAAGCGTAGGGATCGCAACCCAACAAACAATAAACCCAAAACCAGCACCAACGAGATGACAGCCGCCAACCCCATGCCTTCGGCGACGCTTTCCAATTCTTCTTCGTCAAGCGCCGCTGATCCGGTCAAACGGACCGTCAGTCCGCGTTCCGGCGTCAACCCCAGGTCGCCGGCCAATTGACGGATCGCCTGGATGGCTTGGGTGCCGGGCTGCAAGGAAGTCTGATCTCGCGCCGGTTTGACGACAATAAAGCGTCGTCTGTCGGCCGCTGCGGTATCGTTGATCCCGCCCATCAGTCGGGTCCATGACAACTGTTGGAAGCGTTTGTGATTTTGCGCTTCCGCGACCTCGGCCATGGCGTTCAGCGTCGAAGAAAGATCAAACGCGTCGGCACCACCGGGTTTCAGCGCTTCATCGATGCCAAGACCCAGCATGCGAAACAGCCCCCGCAAGCTCGAATCGCGCCACAGAGCACTGAGAAACGGCTGCGCTTCAGCCAATCGATCCGCCAGTTCGCTCAATTCATCAACGTCAAGATACAACAAGCCGTTCTGACGGAAGAATGGATCACCTTTGAGATCATAGACATCTTTGAACAGCGCTGGGCGTTTACGCAATTCGGCACCGAGAACAAGTGCTGCGTCATCGGCTATGTCAGCGGTCTGACCGTCAATGACGACGGCAAGTGTACCGTCGGTTTGCGGGAACGCCCGGTCGATCTCGTTGGCATGGCGGCGGAACGCAAGTTCATCGGACAGCATATCGGAGGTCGAGGTATTGATGCCGATCGTATCAACGAAAAAGATCAAGGCTGCGAGCGTCAACACCGCCCCGGCGCCGGCGACCAACCGCGCATGGCGGGCAACACCGCCGACCCATGCGGCCAATACATCACCATAGGCTTTCGCCCATCCGTCAACGCCCGTACTCATCACACCCAATCCTTAGCCCGGCCTCATCAGGCTTGAAGCGGCTTATAAGCGCTCGTCGCAGTTGTCTCAAGACGCAGTCGGGCAGCCGATCGAAAAGACAGATCTAAGTCGAAGCGCTGGCGAGAAACGACTTGAAGCGCGCCGCGACCTCAACCGGACCTATCGTCGGCCGGCCCAAATTGGACATCGATCCCGGTTCAATTCGCATATGGATCATATGCGGGCCAGGCGAATTCAATGCCGTGCTCAATGCCGCGTCGAAGCCAACCAAATCGTCGCATGTGGCGCCTATTTTATAACCGCACGCCGCCGCGACCTTGGAAAACGCGACACCGCTGGCGGCTGCCGGCTGGCCACCAGTGGAATCGTAAGTGCCGTTGTCGAGCACAAGATGAACGAAATTTTCAGGCCGGTAGGATCCTACGGTTGCCAATGACCCAAGCTTCATGAGCGCCGCACCATCGCCGTCAATCGCGATCACTGGATCTGTACGGTGAAGCGCTACCCCCAAGCCCATGCCGGCGGCGCACCCCATTGAGCCGACTTGATAGAGATGCTGTTCCCGATCATTAATCGTGAACAACTCGCGCCCCGTCTTGCCCGTTGTCGCAATAATCGCCGCCGTATCAGGCGCCATCGCCAAGAGGCGCTCCAATGTCGCATAGCGGCTGGGCCGCGGGCCGAGCGTGCAATGGTTTACCTCGTCGCCGATGGTGATCACTGCGGGCGCCGCGCCGGACAGATCTTCGGGTGAGATCGTATCCTTTTGCATAATCAACCCGACCGGCAGGCCATGCGACGCCATTGAATGCCTGGCCTCCTCGATGACCGGTCCAATGTCGGCGGCGGAAGTTGGGAAATCATGATGGGGAATACGCATGATGCTCAGCAAATCAGGTGTAATTTCACCCATCAACTCATGCTGTGGCTCATCGCTAAGGCCCGGCCCGCCGCGCCAGGTGACGATGAGCAAAGTCGGAATCTGGAACGGAAAGTTCAACGACGTCAGCGGGTTTACCGCATTTCCAAGCCCTGAGTTTTGAAACATCACGACGGTCTCATGACCGGCAAGCCATGCACCCGCGGCGATAGCCACGGACTCGCCTTCACTGGCCGCGGCGACGTACCCGTATTGGGTCCCGCTGATGACGCGATTAATCGTTGGCGTTAGAAATGAACACGGCACGCCGGTATAAAAATCAAAC
>Ga0233433_10003403_pt1 | contig 12866 bp, 11 predicted proteins | sample SI_122_August201_5_FD_179868 | JGI IMG/M metagenome (GOLD analysis project Ga0233433, IMG submission 179868) | Seawater microbial communities from Saanich Inlet, British Columbia, Canada - SI_122_August2016_100_MG | ecosystem: Environmental > Aquatic > Marine > Inlet | place: Canada: British... | reverse complement strand
TTGGAACAAGCCGAAGGCGACGGCGGAAACCATTCGCGATGGCTGGCTGCATACGGGCGATATCGCCCTTAGGGATGAAGATGGTTTCATCACCATTCATGACCGGGTCAAAGACATGATCATCTCGGGCGGGGAGAACGTTTATCCCGCCGAACTGGAGAACGTTATCCTCAAACATCCGGGCGTGGCCGACGTGGCTGTGATCGGCCAGCCCAGTGAACGCTGGGTGGAAAGCCCCTTCGCGGTCGTTGTACGCAAGGATGAGACGCTGACGGAAGCGGACCTGCTGCAATTTTGCGACGGCAAGATGGCCCGCTTCAAACAGCCCAAGGGCACGGTCTTTGTCGATGAAATTCCCCGCAATCCAACCGGCAAACCCCTGAAGCGCGTATTGCGTGAACAGTTTCCGGGCCCGGCGCGGGACTAGCCAAATTTGTCATCAGGCATTATCCTGGCCAGGCATCGCCCGCACAAAGGGCGCGATCGAAAAAATGGGGAAATGTCATGAACGTCGTTCGAATGAAGGAAAATGTCAGCGAAACCGAATGGCAGACCAGAACTGATCTGGCAGCCTGCTATCGTCTGGTCGCCCATTATGGCTGGACGGATTTGATCTTCACGCATCTTTCCGCCCGTGTCCCAGGCGAAACCGGCCCTGACGGTGGCGAAGTCTTTTTGATCAACCCCCTGGGCTACATGTTCCACGAGATTACGGCATCTTCCCTGGTTAAGGTCGATATCGACGGCAAGGTTCTTTCCGAAACCGATTACGATATCAATCCCGCCGGCTTCACCATTCACAGTGCCGTACATGCAGCCCGCCCGGATGCTGGTTGCGTCATGCATTTGCACACCGATGACGGCACGGCTGTATCGGCCCAGGCAGACGGTTTATTGCCCATAACCCAAACCGCCATGACATTGATTGGTGATCTGGCCTATCACGACTATGAAGGTATCGCCCTTGACCTTGACGAGCGGGCGCGGCTGGTCGCGAACCTGGGCACTGCCAACAACATGATCCTGCGCAACCACGGCACCATGACCTGCGGCGAAAATATCCAGGCCGCCTTTTTGCGCATGTTTGCGATGGAACGGGCCTGCAGCATGCAAATACGCGCCCTGTCGGGCGGCGTGAAACTGAACATGCCCTCGAACGCGGCGATAGAGAACGTCCACAACCAAATGGCAAATATGAGCATGAACATCGCCGACCTGGCCTGGGCACCTTTGTTGCGTATGCTGGACGCGGCAGACCCGTCCTACCGAAACTAGGGTAGCCGCAGGTTATGAAATTTCAGGCCTAACCGCCTTTGACGTATGGATTATCCTGTTTGCGCATCAGGAAACGCAGGGGCACGCCGGGCAGATCAAATTGTTCCCGCAGGCCATTTTGCAGATAGCGTTCGTAAGCGGCTGGCAAATCTTCCGTTAAATTGGTGAAAATTACAAAGGTCGGCGGGCGGGTTTTCGCCTGGGTCATATAACGCAGCCGAATGCGCCGGCCATGGGGGCCCAGGGGCGGTGGATGGGCCTCTACCATATGTTTTAGCCAGCGGTTCAGGGCGGCGGTGGAAATACGGGTTTGCCAGCATTTATAAGTTTTCGTCACCGCCGGCATCAATTTCTCAACCCCCCGGCCTGTCAGGGCCGAGAATGTGACCACGGGAACGCCCCGGGCCTGGGTCAGGGATGTTTCCAGGCGATCGCGTAGTTGCCCCATGGCCGCATTGCGGTCGGATACCAAATCCCACTTGTTGGCCGCGACCACCAATGCCCGCCCCTCCTCCAAGGTACGCCGGGCGATGGACAGATCCTGGCGTTCCAACGGTGCCCGGGCATCCAGCATCAGGACCACGACCTGGGCATATTCCATGGCCCGCACGGCATCATCAGCGGCCAGCTTTTCAAGTTTTTCCGAGACCCTGGCCTGCTTTCGCAAACCGGCTGTGTCGATCAGGCGAACCGTTTGTTCGCCCCACTGCCACGCCGTCCCGATGGAATCCCGGGTTAGGCCGGGTTCAGGACCGGTGATTTGACGTTCCTCTCCCAACAGGCGATTGACCAGTGTTGACTTGCCCGCATTGGGCCGGCCCAGAATGGCCAGCTGTAAAATGCCGTCGCCTTCGCCGTCATCCTCAAATTCGTCGGCAAATTCACCATCGATATCGTCGTCGATACCATCGCTGAATTCGTCGTCGCCCTCGGCTGCGGTATCTGTATCTTCTTGTACAGCTGCTGCAGGTGCGGGCGGCACATAATTCTTTGCCGCGTGCTCTTCCATCGCCTCAAGGATAGCGTTGTGCAGACCGGCCAGCCCCTCGCCATGAGCAGCCGACACAGGCAGCGGTTCACCCAGGCCCAGGGCCCAGGATTCGGCAAGACCGCCGTCACCGGCAGCGCCCTCGCATTTATTAGCCAGCAACAAGATCGGTTTATTGCGGCGGCGCATCCAATCAGCGAAATGCTGATCCAGGGGCGTGACCCCGGCACGGCCGTCAATCAGCATCAGGGCGAGGTCCGCATCATCCAGGGCGGTCTCCGTCTGGCGCTGCATCCGCCCTTCCATCGTGGCGGCGTCGGCATCTTCCAGACCGGCGGTATCAAACAGGCGAAATTCAAGGCCGGCAATACGGCCCTGTCCCTCGCGCCGGTCACGGGTAACACCTGGCTGGTCATCGACCAGGGCCAGGCGCTTGCCGACCAAACGGTTAAACAGGGTCGACTTGCCTACGTTGGGGCGGCCGACAATTGCAATAGTGAACGTCATGGCTATACCGTTGGTATTACCTTAAGGCGATTAATGCGCCGTTGTCGGATAAGACATAAATCGAACCATCCGCCACAACAGGCGGGATCAAGGTATTGTCTGGCAGATCAATGCGCCCCAGCATATGCCCGGAATAAGGCGAAATGGCAACCGCATAACCGTCGGAGGAAACCAGAACCAGACGGTCGGAGGCCAGGACAGGTCCGCTCCAATGCAGGGCACCGACCTTTTCCTCCTCATCCTTGAAACGCGGCAGCTGCGCGACCCAACGAATGCGGCCGCTTTTACGGGCCAGGCAAATCACTTCCGCCTGGGCGGTAACCAGGAAAATAAAGTCACCCGCCACCCACGGCGTTTCCATGCCGGCAATATCCCGATCCCAGATACGCCGGCCACTGGCCAGATCAACTGCCGCCACGCGGCCTGAGAAACTAACCGCCAGCACCATACCGCGGTCGATCACCGGGCTGCCGCGAATTTCACTGAGCGAGGACAACGGTGCCAGACGCCGGGTGCGGATCAGCTGATCACTCCACACCATGCTGCCATTTTCCAGGCGAAGGGCAAATAGCTCACCCGATGAATACGGCACCACAACCAAACCGCCGCCAACCGCTGCGCTGGGGGCCCCGATCAAACCAGCGTCTTCAGGAATACCGCTGTGGTTCCACAGGGTGCGGCCATCACTGCTGGCCAGGGCGTGCAGTTGATTGTCGTAGGTGATGACGAAAACCCGACCACCTATCGCCGTGGGCGCGCCGCGAATGGGGATGCCAATACGCCGCTGCCAAATTTCCTTGCCGTCTTCCAACGACATGGCATGAACATAACCGTAGCCGGTACTGGCATAGACGACGCCGTTATCAATACTGACGCCGCCGCCGATCACCCCTGCATCTTCGTCTTCCGGGGTTAATTCCCGGCTCCACAGATGACGGCCATCGGCAACGTCAAAGGCGGAAACCTCGGCCTCTGCATCCATTGCGACGATGCGCCCTTCCGAGACCACGGGCCGGCTCAACAGCTTGCTTTCGCTGCCTGAACCTTCGCCGATATCGATTTTCCAGGCCTGCTGCAAATTTTCACCGATTTCCAGATGATGCATGGCGTGGTTGGCAAATCCGGCAGCCTGGGGCCAAGCGGGATTGCGCCAGGGGCGGGGCAGGCGGACATCCAGGTCCGCGATGGCCGCATCAGGTTCCAACGCCTTGTCCAGTTGCAGGATCGAAATACGCTCGCCCGGCAGGGACGGTTGCGGCGCATCACCCAACCAGTCGGGCAGCTCACAGGCTGAAAGCGAACCTAAAAGCAATATGGCAACCGCCAGAATAGCGGATGCAGAGAGGCGGCCGCGCACTGTCACGCGGTTAGCCCTCCCCTCCGTAGGTTAAAAGCATCTGGGTGGCGCGGCTGCGCATACCTTTTGGCGCGCCGGCATCTTCCGACAATGCCTTGAACGCGGCACGGGCGCCGGCTGTATCCCCATCCCGGTGTTTCAGTACGGCCTGCATTTCCAGTGCCGAATAACGCCACGACGCCCCATCAACCAGCAATGGTGTCAGGCGTCGGTCCAGATCCTCCGCCGCGCCGTCGTCGATCAACAGCATAATCGCCTGCAATTGGGCCAGCCCCTGAAAAATTGGATCCAAATCATCGTCAATGGCCATTTTGTCGTAGAGGACCACGGCACCGTTTTTATCGCCTGATTTAACCCGGGCGGCAGCGCCTTGGAAGCGGGCGATAACGCCGTAACCTGTACTGGCATCCGCCGATAAAGATTGGAATGACGTTATGGCGGCGGCTGTATCGCCCTTGTCCATCAACTGGATGGCAGCCACATAGCGGCCACTGTCTTCGGCCCGCTGGGCGGCCTTATATTCCCGCCAACCAACCCGGCCTGCGGTGCCAACCACGATCGCGACACAGGCAATAATGAGGTAAGTGCCATACTTGCGCCAAATCGCCATGGCCTTGTCACGCCTGACATCTTCATCAACTTCTTGGAAAATATCTGCCACGCGGGCACACTCCACAACTTGCCGCGATACCATTACCGGGGCGTTTTAAAAAAGTCGGCCAATCTAGCCCGCACACAGACCCAGGGCAAGGCGAAAGGAGCTTAAATCGTGGACCAGTTCGAATGGAGCCATTTGGTCTATTTGCTGATCCTACTTGTCGTTGTTGCCCCCGCCATTCTGCGTTGGAATTGGCGCGGCGGGGTTATCCTGCGCAACATCGCCATTTGGTTGGCCGTCGCCGCGGTTCTGGCCTTGGCTTACCGCCTATTTGTCAATTAATACCAAGCTCGGGTGGACTAAGGACGGGCAAATGACGCTGCACGGCTGCTGCTGCGGCCAGCAATTGCCCATCCCGCAAGGGCCGGCCAATCATTTGCAAACCCAAGGGCATGCCCTCAGGCGATAGGCCACAAGGCAGGCTAAGGGCCGGGCAGCCGCCGTGATTGGCCCATTGGCAGAAATCGGCCTGACCAACAGGGGCTTCTGCATCATGGGCAAAGGCAGCCTGTGATGTGGTCGGCAGTACAAGTAGATCCACCTGATCAAACAGTTTTCGAACCTGATGGCCGACCGCCAAAAGATGCCGTTGGGCCGCGACCAAACGGTGGGCGGGGGCAGCCCGGCCATAATCCAGCATTTGGCGGAATTCCTCGGAAAAATCGCCCGGACTGGCGGCCAATTCCGCCGCCAACGCGTAACCGGCCTCAGCCTCGGAAATCAACAAACCGGCGCGCCGGGTGCCGGTGGCATCCGTGTCCGGCAGTTTAATATCGACCTGCACCGCGCCCTGTTCCACCAACATGGCCACGTGGCTTGTAAAATCTTCCCAGATACCAGGTTCGCAGAGAACCGCATCATTATTCATGGGCACGGCAAAGCGCAGGCCTTTCAAAGGCATGGTATCGGCCCGTAATGCACCATCCAATGCCCTGTGGGGGTGGACGGATTCCGTGCATTCGGGATCGTATCCCGCCAACACATCCAGCATGAGCGATAGATCCCGGCTTGATCGGCACATAGGGCCCACATGATCCAGGCCATAACTAAGCGGCACCACGCCGCGGGTGGAGATCAGGCCAAAAGTCGGCTTTAATCCCGCCAAGCCGCAATAGGCAGCGGGCAGGCGGACAGACCCCATGGTGTCAGAGCCCAAGGCACCGGCGCAAAGACGGGCCGCGACGGCAGACGCAGACCCGCCAGAGGAACCCCCGGGCGTATAGCCGATCCGCCATGGGTTCTCGCATATGCCGTGGTGCAGGTTGCGGGTCGTCGCACCCAAGGCCCCTTCGTGCATATTCAGTTTGCCGATAATAACCGCGCCTGCCGCGCGCAAACGCCGGGTGGCTTCCGCGTCCCTGTCCGGATCACGAAATTTTGCCATGCCGTTGGTGGTTGGAACGCCGGCCAGGTCGATATTGTCCTTCAGGCCAATGGGAATACCGTCCAGGGACGAGAGGCAATCGCCATTTGCGCGCCGCTGATCCGAGGCCCGGGCCTGGACCAGGGCCGGTTCCGCCAAAACAGTGATGAAGGCGTGCAGGGTACCATCAAAGCGTTCGATCCGGTCCAGGTAGGCTGCCAGCAGGTCCTCCGCCGTGAAATCACCGGCCGCCAAAGCGGCAGCGGCATCTGTAATGTCCAATTTTGTCAGATCGGTCATACTGCCTTACCCCTTTATGTGGCCGGATTTGGCATCATCAGATCCACCAGGCGGGTGACATCATCCAGATTTTCCAGATCCTCTACCTGATCGATCAATGCTTGTGCAGCCGCTTCTCCAATGGGGCGCGGGGCGACGGCGCAGTTGTTACGGAATTTGTCCAAATGCGCTGCGTGGGTCATGGGATTGGCCGGGGCACCATAGACGTCTTGAACGGTGATGTCGTGGACCGCGCCACTTTTCAAGGTCACGTTCATGGTCACGGGTACCAGGGCGTTGGGGTCCGGGTTATCGTCTATATCGATGCGGATGCGCCGGGCCAGATCCTGGCTGTCAGGCTGGGTCAGGTTGCCAGCATCATAGGCATCAACACCGATGCCTTTGTGACGCAGGGCATGGGCCGTCACATAGGTGGCGCACAGGCGGGCGTAATTGGTCGACATCTCGTCCTGCACCGGCCGGCCCACCAGGTGATGGATCAGGGGCGGCACTGTGGCGACAATGCTTTCCACCTCGTCGGCGGTGAAGCCGTGGTCTTTCTGCAGGCGCAGACAACCATCGACAATGCCGTGCGTGGCCCGCCCCGAAGGGAACGGTTTGTGGGAAAGCTCTGTGATACGCCAGGTCTTGCCGATGGAGCCCAACAGCACATCCCGGTCGTAATCACCTTCGAACAGATTTAGAAATCCGAACGGACCTTCGAGAATATTGCGCGGGCCCTGAAGACCGGCAGCGGCCATATCACAGGCGACGACGGCGTTACGGGCATTGAAACCCACCTGCATACCCAGCAGCATGGAGCCTTCGGTATGGGCCTGCATGGTGCCGCACATCTGTCCATAGGCAACCGAATAGGCATGCCGCAGGGTGTCAGCATCAAACTTCAACATCTTGCCGATTGCGGTGACGGCGGCGAATGCACCGGCGGTGCCGGGGCGGAAAAACTTCAGGCCGGTGGATACCCCGACCGAGATATGGCAGGCCACATCCACCCCCAATATGGCGGCCAACAGCAAGTCCTTGCCGCTGATAGCCTGCCCCATGCCATGCTGGCGTTCGGCGACGGCCATGGCGCTGCCCAGCAGCACGGTCATGGAATGCACCACCGCGCCCTCATGCACGCAATCAAATTCCGCATTGTGGATCTGATAGGCATTACAAAGGGCAGCGGCGGGTGCGGGCAATGGCTGGCCATGGCCCCAGACACGGGCATCGTTGCCCTGTCCCCATTGCGCCGACAGGGCAATCATTTCATCGGCCCAGGGCCCGGAACCACCTGACAGGCCAACACCGAAACAGTCCAGAATAAAGGTTTTCGCCGCACGGATGGCCTCTGCCGGCACATCGTCCAGGCTGGTCGCCGTTACATGCGCGACAAAGTCATCAATTGCATCCTGCGAAGTCATAGTTTCAGTCCTTATCGTTCCCATGTACGTGCTCTGTGGGCTATATTCTAGCATGCTTTCAACATATGGGTGCCCTGACGGGCGCATTTGTTCTGCGTTATAGGATTATCATGCCGAAAATTATTGCTGCCACCGACCTAGCCAACCTGCTGCAACCGGGCCTGACCGTATTCGTCCAAGGCGCGGTGGGGGAACCCTTGGCATTGGGCCAGGCCCTGGCCGAGGCGGGGGAGGCAAGCCGCGGGGTGCATTATGTCTCCTGCCTGGTGCCGGGCATCAACCGCACGGATTTCGCCGCCTTTCATGACGAGGCCAGGCTGACCGCCTTTTTCGTGCAGGCGGAATTGCGGGAGTCTTTCGCGCTAGGCAAGATCAGGTTCCTACCCCTGCATTACAGCGGCATTTGCAGCTATATGCAGCGCCATGAGCCGATGGATATTGTCCTGATGCAGGTCGCCCCGCCGGATGCCGACGGTATGTGCAGCCTTGGTTTGTCCTTGGATTTTATACCGCTGATCCTGAATCAGGCGAAAATCGTCGTGGCCGAGGTCAATGCCGCCATGCCGTCACCGCCCGGCAGCCCGAAAATTCCCTATGACCGCCTGGATTATGTGGTGGAGACCAACCGCGCCCTGCCGGAAATGCCCACCGGCGATCTGCCGGAGGTAATCTCGACCATTGGCCGCAATGTGGCCGCGCTGATCAACGATGGTGATTGCATCCAGATCGGCATCGGCAAAGTGCCTGCCGCCATTCTGGGCAGCCTGAAGGATCGCAGGCATCTTGGCCTGCATGGCGGCATGGCCACGGATGAAGTGGCTGATCTGGTGGACGCCGGTGCCTTGGACGGCAGCAAAAAATCGATCGACACCAATTATATGATTTGCGGTGCCGCCATGGGCACCCGGCGGGTGTTCGATTGGGCCGCAGATCGGGACGACATCATATTCAAGGGGGCCGACTATACCCATAACGTGCCGATAATCGCCCAAGTGGATAATTTCGTCTCCATCAACTCCACCCTGGAGGTTGACCTGACGGGACAGGCGAATTCCGAAACCGTGGGCGGGCGGCAGATCAGCGGCACCGGCGGCTTGGTTGATTTTGTCCGTGGCGCGCGCATGGGCAACAACAGCCGTTCCGTATTGGCCCTGTCCGCCACGGCGGCGCGGGGCAAGATCAGCCGTATCGTGCCGACATTATCAGACGGCGCGGTGGTCAGCTGCCCCCGTGCCGATATCGACTATGTGGTCACGGAATTCGGTGCCGCGCGGCTGAAGGATAAATCCGTGGACGAACGGGCCGAAGCCCTGATCGCCATTGCCGATCCGTCTTTTCAGGACGATCTGCAACGACAATGGCGGCAACAACGTCTTCGCATGGGCGGTTAAGTTTCTTACCCGGTTCTTAACACTTCATTTATTACGGCCATGCTTTATTGGGCCTGCAATTAGGTCTCAATAACCATGGAGCGCGCCAGAAATGTTAAACTGGCTGAGAGCAATACTGTTGGTCGCGGTGGCGGTGCAAGCCACCGGGTGTACCGCCGTGGCGGTTAAGCTGGTGGACGAGATGGACAACGCCACCTCGAAACTGGCGCAATCCGATTGCCAGCTGGTCCGCATCATCCATGGCATGGACGTCTGCCGCACCGAAGGCAACCAGGCCGTCATGCCGGTGGCCTATTGCTATCGCACCATCGGCGGCGTCGACTGCTACGACCGCGCCGACAGCCAGGACCGCCCCATCAACCGCCAGGTCACCCGCAACACAGCGGGCATGGAATAGGTCGCAGAGGCGACGTTTTCCAAGAGTCTGCATTTGAGAGGGTTTTGGTGGAGCCGAGCGGGATCGAACCGCTGACCTCCACGTTGCGAAGGAGCTTACGGGAATTTAATTCCCAATAATATCAATAGGTTATCAACAGGTTGTTCGGGCGCTGTCGCACACTGAGCCCGAATAAAGCCGGTTAAAACCGAACGAACCGGAATAGGGATGGCACAATTTGGCCACAGTGAACCAGCTGCCTGCGGTCTCTCCCTTCGATAAAGTGCACTGTCACCGTAACCCCACCGTAACCCTATTGACGCTAAAAAGTCAGAATATTTCATGCTCTACTCAACAACACCAGTTCCGAGTTTATTCGGCTTAGAACTTGTTCCAACGAAGGCAGCTACCACTGATCCATGATGTCCAGATACTCTTCGAAATCTTCAACCCCGGCAGTTGCTTCCAATACCCGGCGCTTCGAAAAAACGCCTCTGGTCTGAGAACACAACTCGTCCAGCCAATCTGTATGGGAGCGCCACGTTGTCGTGTCATCATAGAATTTAAACAAATGAAGCTGTCCCTGATCGCCTATCTCAATGTGTGACGGCGCAGCGGAAACAAGCTCGGCTAGATCAACATTGAATTTTTCGACAAGACGGTCAGATATCAGCGTATGGCAATACAGGCCGGGCAAGAAGCCCTTGAAGTCTCGCCCAACCCAGGATTCGATGTGGTTAATGCCGATGGTCTTGAAACAACGATTGCGATGAATGCGTTCTTCGCGGTCGGCGGCATAAGCGAAACAGGGATCAAACGGTGCCACTGCCTCGAATAACGGCATGATGTACTGTTGAAACTCGTTGGGCGCATCAAAATTGATATGCGGCGATAATCCAGGATAGGTGTGAATGTCATACAAACCCTTTTCCCCACGCAGGAAAAACCCAATTCGATTCTTCTCGATAAACGCGTCGAAGAGCTTAGTATTTGTAACAAGATTTTTTTTGTTTCTTTTAGAATCATTATCACTGAAATAGATGGGCCGGATTGCATCCGGCAAACGAAAAATTGCATTCAAGAGCTTATCCAAGTCAATCTCCGAAAAATGTGCTTCGAACCACAACAACGAAAATTCCTTTATCAATTTGGACCGAGATCACTGCGGCGAAAGACATAGTCATAGGCCCGAAATACACTGTCGGGAACGCGCGTGTTCTCGCCTGTGTATAGATACGACTTCTGTCCTGAATTCTTTGCCGCGCCTGTTTGAATTCGGACTTGCCGTGTACAGGATACACTAATGGGATTACGGTGACAGTGCATTCTATTCGCCTTCTATTCCAGCTGTTTTGGCTTTGGGCCGCGCTTTCGCGCTAGGACTTGGCGGCCAAGCGTGGCCTCGACTTTCTTCAGAAACTCTGGAGTGCCCAATGGCCGGCCGATGCTTTCCGCTCGGCGCAGCCGGTCATGGACCTCGTCTTCGTCCACATCGCCATCCCCATCTCCGTCAAGGAGGCTGGCCAAGTCGGGCAGCCGGGCTTTGAGCGGTGCCAACGTGGTGACGCCGTCATCGTTGCCTGAAAGATGGCTATGAACGCTCGACCAGGGCCAATCCTGTGCGTGGTAGACCAGCCCGGCACGCACCGGATTGAGCATCACATAGCGCAGAGCGGCAGCCAGATGAGCCTCGTCCATGGCCACCGCGCCAAACCGGCCCTGCCAAAAATGCCCGGTTCGCTTCTCACGCGCATGAATGGCACCGGCATAGCGGCGGTGCACCTTCGACAGCGCCCGCCGCAAACCATCCGCGTCTTGCGGCACCAAGATCAGATGGACATGATTGGGCATCAGGCACCAAGCCCAGACCTCGACGCTGGCAGCGCGGCACTCACGGCCAAGCAAATCACGATACAGCGCATAGTCGTCCGAGCCAAAGAAAGTCTGTTGCCGACCATTGCCCCGTTGGGTGACATGGTGCGGCAGATAGGGCAAAACGATCCGGGCGAGGCGGGCCATAGACGGATACTGGCAAGGTGTTCAATGAATGTCAATAAAGTGCACTGTCACCGTTATTCCACAGTAATTCTGTCACCGTAATTCAAGTGCACTGTCACCGTAATTCTTGTGTGCAAAAAGAAAGACCTGACCCCCGCCTTTCTGACCCCCGCCTTTCAAAATCACCAGTTCCGAGCCTATTCGGCTTAGAACTTGTTCCGACGGAGGCAGCTACCACTGATCCATGATGTCCAGATACTCTTCGAAATCCTCAACCCCGGCAGTAGTTTCCAATACGCTGCTCTTCGAGAAGACGCCTCTGGTCTGAGAACACAACTCGTCCAGCCAATCCGCATGGGATCGCCAAGTTGTCGTGTCATCGTAGAATTTGAACAAATGAAGCTGTCGCCAAAAGGATCGCGACCCTGGTTCGCAACGCCGGTCACATTTCGCGCCTTACTCGCTATGTCCGCCGCCGCGTAACCAAATGGATCAATCAAGTTCAGTGGATCATTGCCCACGGATTACGGTGACACACGGATTACGGTGACAGTGCATTCTATTGGTTACGGCGACAGTGCACTTAATCTCTATAGTTTGTCGCGAAGCTTAGCAGAAGGCAATTGAATGCATTATCACCGTAACGGCCAAGGCAACAACCAGACCTTAAAGAGCGGCGGTTCTTAGGGGCTGCCGTTTTCTTTTGTTGGTGACGCATTTATCTGGGGGTTTTGGTGGAGCCGAGCGGGATCGAACCGCTGACCTCCACGTTGCGAACGTGGCGCTCTCCCAACTGAGCTACGGCCCCGAAATTCCGCTGGCATATAGGAACCTGCGGCGGCGGCTGTCAAGGGTTTGAATTGGCATATCCGCGACTTGCACGCTTGCGTTAGGGGCGGTGGGGCATTACATGTGGGGCTGTTGCCGGATTGTCATTTGAGAGAGGCTGGGGTTTCGCATGTGTTCCATTGTCGGATTGGTTACAAGCGTCATCATGTTGTATTTCTGGATGATCCTGATCCAGGTCGTGATGTCCTGGCTGGTGGTTTTCAATGTGATAAATACGCAAAATCGCTTCGTCTATATGGTGGGTGATTTCCTGCATAAGATTACCGAACCGGCCCTGGGCCCCATCCGGCGTATTCTGCCAAGCCTGGGCGGTATTGACCTATCGCCCGTGGTTTTGATCCTGCTTTTGGTCTTTGTGCAGAATTTTATCCGCGAAATATCCGGCTGTGTGCCCGGAT
>Ga0233433_10003401_pt1 | contig 12867 bp, 2 predicted proteins | sample SI_122_August201_5_FD_179868 | JGI IMG/M metagenome (GOLD analysis project Ga0233433, IMG submission 179868) | Seawater microbial communities from Saanich Inlet, British Columbia, Canada - SI_122_August2016_100_MG | ecosystem: Environmental > Aquatic > Marine > Inlet | place: Canada: British... | reverse complement strand
TTCTGAAATACTTCCCAAATTAAAAACTAATGTCCCTAGTTCATTTTCATTTGAAATATTATCTTCAAAAGTGTCCAAAAGCCAAAATTGCACAAACTCTACATTAGCTTGCTCAAAATTAGTAGAATTAATTTTTCTAGTTATTCCTGCCCAATTCTTTTTTGGTGATTGACTAAAAGTAGTGTTTGAATTATTGTTATATGGTCCTTTTTCTTCTGGGTAAAAACTAAGGTCTAAAGTGTTTTGAATTCTAGATTGACCCTCAATTAAATCTTGTTGAGGAAAAATTTCTTCAATAAAAATCCTTCTAGTTTCGTTTTTGGATAATTCATTATCATCAATTCCACTTGGTCTTTGTCTTGTGTAAAAAATTGGATCAATATTGTACCATGCCAATTTAGCTCGATAATGTCCAAGTCTTAAATCATTAATTCCAAAATCTGATCCATTAACATTTTCTGGCACACTAGAAAGATTCCAGGAAAAAGTGTCTTTTATATCAATATTTGTTTCTGAACCTTCAAAGTCATCAACATATACAGTGGCAATTTCTTCATATCCTGAATTTTTAGGAGTACCTGAGTGAAGGTAAGCCACTTCAGCTTTTAATGAAATAAACGATTGTGCTTCTGTTCTAACATTAGGTAATTTATTAGCAAGTCTAGTTAAAAAGGGGACTTCAGCTGAATACATACCATTAAATCCTATCATCGTATTGTTTACTGGTTCAACTCCATAATTAGCCTTTTGAGTAATTGATCTTTCACTTAGATTCATAAGTGATCCGCCTATAATAAAATTATCATTAAACTTATGTTCAATATTAATTCCTGAAAAGCTTTTCTTTTGCTGAGAATAAAAAGAATTACTCTCAGTTGAGATTTCTATAGGAATGTTAGAATTTTTTAAAGTTTCGTCTAATATTTGGACTCTTCCCGCTTGGTAATTAACTGTATAATCCGTTCCTTCCTGGAGAAGTCTTCCTCCAGCTGTTACTTTTACAGACCCCCTGGGAACATTAAACTGTCCAATAGCAATTCCTCCGACCTCGCCAGATGTTTTATAAGATCCTTTAATTTGAAATTTATTCTTTTCTATATTTTCTTCAGCTGCAGTTTTAGATAAATCATAAATTTCTTTATAAACAAATTTTTTCTGGTTTAAATTGTAAGAATCTTTATTATTATAATTCTCACTAGAAGCATTTACGTCTTTTAATTTTTCAAATAAATATTCTCCAAAAGGTTCTATTGATGTAAAAATAATTAACCCATTATTTGAATCGATTGTAATGTTTGGAACAAAATCAAAAAATCCATCACCACCATTTTGGATATCATTATTCATGTTTAACTTATCAAAATTAAAAAGAGACAATAATGTTTTACCTTCAATTGAACTAGGCCAAATTAGAGGATCTACTGGCTCAATATAATTTAATGGAGATGGATTAGTATAGAAAATATTTAATTTAAAGTCGTCTTTGTTAATTTGATATGAACCTATAGAATAAATATTTTTCATCATCAAATCCCAAACTGGCTGATTAATATTAGTTAAACTACTTTTTAATAATTTTACTATTAAACTGTTATTTGAAATTTGCGGGTCATTATTTTGTTGCGTAAAGCTAGTGGCATCTATTCCATCATTTGCAAACTCTCCCACTTGAAAAACCTCTCCACCAACAGTAAATTGATAAGCTACAGCTAATATTTCATCATTATTAAGGGGTTGATTTAATGATATATATCCCAACTTATCATGTAATTTATATTCATTTAATTCTAACTTTCTTGCATTTTCTAAAACAGAATAATCATTCCCCTCACTTACTAAATCTTTAATAATTCCAAAACCTTCATTTACTGTAGAAATATCTCTAATTGAAGCATTTAACAATCCATTATCTATAGTTTCAGGATCTAATTTATTTACTGAATTATCTGGATAAACATTTAATCCAGGTTTAGTTATAAAATTTGGATAAAATTCATCCAATTTAGTTTTCTCAGGATTTGATTCCCCTAGATCTTGTAACCCTAAAACATTTCTTACATTTTGAGTTTGGTTGGTTCTATTTGTAACCCAAATCTCTATTCTTGTAATTTTTATTTGTGTATTTAAATAAGGGAATGTTTTAAGAGTTTGATCATACTTATCTCTAAAGTACTGACCTAAAAAAAAATGTCTATTTTCATCGTAATCCAATGGGTATATTGAAAATTCTTCAAAGCTACCATCTCCTTTAGCAACTACTGTTTGAGATTGAGATCTTTGTTCAGATAAAACAGTGACTACTTTAGTGTTTCCAAATTTTAATTCGGTTTTGAAACCAAATAAACTTTGTGCGCCAGAAATTAAAGATCCACTTAGAGGCATGCTAATATTACCTAGTTCAATTTTTTGAATAATATCATCTTCTGTAGGTGTGTAATCTAATTTTAATAAATTTTGAAAGTCAAAAGTTGACTGAGTGTCATAATTTGAACTTATAGTTAATCTTTCACCTATTTTACCATTCATACTCAAGCTAATTGTTTGATTAAAATCAAGACTTACATTACTTTGATTTCTACTTGATAATGAGGGGTTGTCGCTTTTTTGATATCTGGCTCCAATGTCCATTGAAATAGAACCTTGTGGAGTTAGTTCAATTTCATCTCCTCCAAAAATGGTTTCAAAAAAATTAGAATTAATATATAAATTTGGAAGTAAATTTTTTAATTTTGAAGAATTCTCAGAATTCTCTTCTTCAATTAGACTAAGTTTGTCTTGAAAATACTTTTTAATATTATTTTCTTTAATCAATTTCCTATACTGATCAGGTGTCAATACTAATGGGATTCCAACATCAATTTCTCCAGCTTTAGTGGTATAAATATATTTATCAATCAAAGGATCATAAGTATATTTTGAAACAAAAAAAGAAGGAGGAATTAGTTTAAACTTTCCTAAATAAATAGTATTTTCTATTGTGTCTAAAGTAATAACCTTTTGACCTAGCATATTATAATTATATAATACAACTAAGAAAAATGATACAATAAATACTTTTCTTTTTATAAGAAATCTAACCAATACTTTACAATTTATTTAACGCACTCTTTATTAACTCTTCAACAGACATTTCTGGCGAATTATTTAAAAGTGTTTCGATAACTTTATTAGTGTGCTTTCTACTATACCCTAACACCTCTAATGCAGATAACGCTTCATCTTGATTTGTATTGCTAATATTTCCTATAAATTCATCATTTTCTGAAATTAAACTTACTTTATCTTTAAGGTCTATAATTACTCTTTGAGCAGTCTTAAGACCTATCCCTTTAACAGATTGAATAGTTGAAACATTTCCTGAAATTATGGCGCTTTGAATTTCTTTTGGAGTTAAAGAAGACAACATCGTTCTAGCAGTACTAGCTCCAATTCCTGAAACTGAAATAAGTTGTCTAAATAAATTTCTTTCCGTTTTTTCATAAAATCCAAATAAAGTATTAGAATCTTCTTTTACTTGTAAATGAGTAAATAAAGTAATGCTTTCTGAATCTGTGAGTTTGGAAAAAGTATTTAACGAAATATGTACCATATATCCTACTCCATTGCAGTCTATAACTACATCAGTAGGAGATTTTTCAACTAATCTTCCTTTTAATTGTGTTATCATTTTTTAATTTTAGATTTTTTTTGAGCATCTACTACAGCAACTGCTGACATATTTACCATCTCTTCAACACTTGCCCCTAACTGAATTACATGTACGGCTTTAGACATACCCATCATTATGGGACCAATTGATAACGCATTATCTAGCTCTTTTATAACTTTATAATTAGTGTTTGCTGAATCTAAGTTTGGAAAAATTAATGTATTCACGTTCTTGCCAGACAGCTTTGAAAAAGAAAATTTTTCTTTTAACATTTCTTTATTTAGAGCAAAATCTGATTGCACAGGTCCATCAACATTAAGTTTAGGGAAATTTCTATGTAAATAATTTACAGCCTCATTTACTTTTAACACCATTGGATGATTAGACGAGCCAAAATTAGAGTATGAAACCATAGCTATATTAGGTTCCAAGCCAAACATCTTAACTGTATCAGAAGTCATCTTTGCAATTATAGCTAAATCTTTAGAAGATGGGTCTATATTAATTGAAGTGTCAGACAAAAAAAGAGGGCCTTTGCTAGTGATCATTAAGTTTGTGGTAGCCACTTTATTTACTCCTGGAGATCTGCCAATTACTTCAAATATTGGCTTAACAGTTACCGGATAACTTCGAGAATAGCCTGAAATTAATGCATCCGCATCTCCATTGTATATCATCATTGCTGCAAACAGGTTTCTTTCTTTCATTTTATTTACTGCTCTGAAATAAGTAACCCCTTTCCTTTTTCTCATTTCCCAATATTTTTTACCATATTTTTCTCTATTAGGGAATTCTTCTTTAGATTTTGGATCTATTATTGGAAGGTCTTCATCAAATTCAATTTCTTTTTTTAATTCTTCTATTACTTCTCTATTTCCTAAAAGTATTGGAAATCCTATTCCTTCTTCATGTACAATTTGTGCGGCTTTCAAAACATCTAAATGATCTGCTTCGGCATATATTATTCTTTTTGGAGAAGTTTTAGCTCTATTAGTTAAAAATCTAACTATTTTTTTATCGCTTCCTAATCTATTGTGTAACTCTTCTTCATATTTATCCCAGCATTCTATAGGTTCTAAAGCTACCCCAGAATCCATTGCAGCCTTAGCTACCATAGGGGGAATTTTAGTAATCAATCTTGGATCAAATGGTTTAGGAATAATATAATTTTTTCCAAAAGTCAATTTAGTTTTATCATAGGCTATATTGACAAATTCTGGAACTGACTCTTTCGCTAATGAAGCCAAAGCTTTCACTGCTGCCATTTTCATTTGATCATTAATTTTAGTGGCTTTTACATCTAATGCTCCTCTAAAAATAAAAGGAAATCCGAGAACGTTATTTACTTGGTTAGGATAATCTGAACGACCAGTTGCCATTATAATATCATCTCTTGTTTTCATTGCTAAAGAGTACTCAATTTCAGGATCAGGATTCGCCATAGCAAATACAATAGGGTTTTTTGCCATACTTAATAACATGCCTGGATTAACCATATTTGATCTAGAAAGGCCAATAAAAATATCCGCATCTATCATTGCCTGATCAAGAGAATTTAAATCTCTACTAGTAGCAAATTCAGCTTTTTCACAGGATAGTTCTTTTCTGTCTTTTCTTATAACTCCTTTGCTGTCAGTCATCACAATATTCTCTGGGTTTAATCCAAATGCTTTATACATTCTAGCACAAGATATTGCTGCTGCTCCTGCTCCACAAACAACCATTTGTACATCTTCTATCTTTTTTTCTACAAGATCTAAAGCATTTAATAAAGCTGCTGATGAAATTATAGCCGTCCCATGCTGGTCATCATGCATTACAGGAATATCCAGTTCTTCAGAAAGTCTTTTTTCTATTTCAAAAGCTTCTGGAGCTTTGATGTCTTCTAAATTTATTCCTCCAAAAGTTGGTGAAATATTCTTAACAGTTTCTATAAATTTTTCTGTATCCTTAGCATCAATTTCAATATCAAATACATCTATTCCAGCAAAAATTTTAAACAAAAGGGCTTTGCCTTCCATAACAGGTTTAGAGGCTTCGGGACCAATATCACCAAGGCCTAGTACAGCTGTTCCGTTGGTTATTACTGCAACCAAATTCCCTTTTGAAGTATACTTATATACATTTGATGGATCCTTTTCTATCTCTATACAGGGATGAGCAACTCCGGGTGAATAAGCTAGAGATAAGTCCCTTTGACTATTGTATTTGGTCGTTGGTATTACCTCAATCTTTCCGGGTTTCGGTTTAGAATGGTATAATAAGGCCTCTCTTCTATTTTTATTGTTTTTCATTTTCTAAAAAAATTTTGTAATCTTTTTATAGTATAAATTTATAAAAAGCATTTTCAATAACATAGGAAATAGTTAGTATAAAAAATGTATAATTAAAAACTATTATAATTAATAAAGCCAAGTCTTGCCAATGCTTTATATTTATGCTGTTATTTAATTATTGATCATAATAATCTTGCCTGTGTTAAAGAAGGTTTTTTTGGGATTGTTTTTTTTAATGTTTTTCTATTTGGGATCATCTCAAATTAGTAAGGTACACTACATTCCTCCCTTAACTGCTAATAAAATCACCGGGGGCGGAGGTTCAGTTCCAGAAGATCAATTTATATATCTTTCAACTCCAAGTACTGACAATGTAACTGTTACTATTACTCCCCTTAATGGAGATGCTCCGACAATATATACTCTTCTTAGTAATAGTAATCCAATAAGATATGACATAGGAAGCGGTGGTGAAACACAACTTTTTGTTGATCATGATACAACTGGTGGAACTGTCGCTTTGAAAGCTGGTTTTTTGATTGAAGCAGATTGTCCAATTTATACTTCTGTAAGATACAATGCTGGAGCACAAGCAGGAGCTTTAGTAAGTAAGGGAGATGCTTCTTTAGGTACACATTTTAGAGCTGGAATGATGACAATGGGCACTAAAGAAACTGAAAATTCACAAGGTACATCTTTAAGTTTTGTTTCTGTAATGGCTACTAAAGATAATACAATTGTATCTTTTGAACTGCCAAATGCTGTCAGTGCAACAACTATATCAAATTTTACTTATCTAGGCCCATTTACAAAAACACTTAATCAATATGAAAGTATTATTCTTGCTATAAATTATCCATCAGGCAATGATATTGGTGAAGCGCGAAATTCTTTAATAGGAGCTCTAATAAAATCTGTTACTATTGCAGGAGTTGAAGATAAAACTAAGCCCATAGTAGTAAATGTTGGGTCATCAAGTGGAACCTTTTCTTCAAATGGTGGAGGTCATGACCATGGTATTGATCAAATTGTTGGTCTTGATAGAGTTGGTCATGAATACATTTTTGTAAAAGGGAATGGACAAAATAACACTAATGGTGGTGAACTTGAAACTCCTCTAATTGTTGGAGCTGTAAACAATACTGAAATTTTTATAAATGACGACACAAATCCAATTGTAACAATTAATGCAGGAGACTACTATTTAATCTCAAGCACTAGATATTCAACTCAAGATCAAGGTGCCACCATGTATGTCAGAACTCAAGATAAAAATCATCCAGTTTTTGCTTATCAAGGTATTGGTGGGAGTGGAACTTCTGAAGCTAATCAGGGTATGTTTTTTGTGCCCCCACTAGACGAAGAAGCTAATGATGATGTTAACAATGTTCCAGAAATTGATTTTATAGGAAATGATCAATATGATGATCAAGCTGGTGTTTCAATAGTTACAAAAAATACTGCAACAATTACAATTAATGATACAAATGGGGATTACGATATTTCTTCTTTGACGCCTATTACAGTATTAGGCAATTCAGATTATAAGGCTTACTCAGTTACAGATCTTGCTGGAAATGTTAAAGTAACTTCAGATAGTGAGTTATATTTAGCATATTTTAATACTTCTGGTGCTGCAACTAGTGGTGGTTTCTATGCAGGTTTTGCAACTCCCCCAAATGCTGAACTAAACTTAGGCATCAATTCTCTTGGAAATTGTTTACAAATAGACGATCAAGGCAATGTCATAGGTTCCAATATCACTCTGCAAATAACAAATTCATCTGGATTTAATTCATGGGTTTGGCAGATTAAAGATGCCAGTGGTAATTTTATTGTAGCACCAGGAGCATCAGAAAATACAGAAACTTACATACCAGAAAAAGAGGGAGAATATAGATTAAAAGGTGTTATTAACTGTATAAACTTTGATCAATATTCAGGAATAATACCTATTAGTATTTGTCCTGCTGACTCAGATAATGATGGTGTTATAGATAATTTAGATCTAGATTTAGACAATGATGGTATTTATAATTCTGTTGAATCTGCAGGAAATTTAAATGTAGACTTGTCTAACATAGCTTCTCCAGTATTTAAAGATTCTAATAATAATGTTGTAAATATATCTGTACAAATAACAACTGATGGATCTGACAATGATAATAAAATATCTGGATCTGCTACTGGAGAATTACAATTTGAATTAGCTCCTTCCGCTAATCATATTTTGTCTTTTGAAATAAAAAACACTTTAGAGCCTCTTAATTATAAATTCACTGGAAAACCAGAAACAATTACTGCTGGAGATTATTTTGAAATTAGAGTACTCCCATCCACTAGAAATGTAACATTACTAGACCCAGATGATCAATTGTTAATTGATACAAATTATGATGGTGAAACATTCAGCTCTGGCATAACTACATATACTTCAAATCTAATTCGATTTAAATATAGAGCTGACACAACTCTTCCTTCATACCAGTTCTTAGCTTATGATGTTGAAGGCTTTAAAATTAGTTCTGGCGCAGATGAGACATCTTCTGTTTCTTTGTTTACGGGAAAACTAGAAGTAGTTGATTATAAAATTAATTCTGATGATAATACAGCTAATGCAGACACCCTTTATGATTATTATGATCCCGATAGTGATGGTGATGGATGTAATGATGTTATTGAAGCAGGATGGATATATCCAGGATTTTTAGGAGATCCCGATAGTGATGGAATTTTAGGAACTTCTCCGCTAAATACAAACACTCCAGGAGTTATTGATGATAGAGGACTGGTTGTCACTCATAAAACTGCTGGCGGATATGAAATTGATCCTAAAAAAAATACAGCTGGAAATTATTTGTTTCAAACACCTAGTGATCCTGTAGGAATTCAAACTCAACCTCAATCAACAAGCGGATGTGAGGGCAATACTATAGAATTTGAAGTAACTGCATCATCATCATCTCAAACCACTATTTATTATCAATGGAAATTCTATAACCTTATAGATAAGGATTGGGAAAATATTTCTGATGGAGGATCATATTCAGGAGCAACTACTAGTAAATTAACTATTACTAACATCACAACTGCAATGGATGGGAGGTATAGAGTTTTTGTTAATGATGATGAATATCTTTGTGATATAGGATCAGATTCAAATATTTCACTTACAGTAAATGAGTCCCCAGAGAATCCTATTGTATCTCAAATCCAAACTTTTTGTCAAACAGATACTCCAAAGGTTTCCAACCTAGTTGCTTCAAATGATGGAGCTACATTGACACTTTATTGGTATGACTCTGTTAATGCAACGACTCCTTTAGATTCAACGACACCACTTGAACATAATAAATTTTATTATGCTGAATTTATTGATAATGAAGGTTGTATAAGTTCAGGTAGAACTGAAAGTAAAGCCTATATATCAAATCCAATATTAAATGCTTCAAATGAAGTGGTATGTGTTGGTGACACTACAAAACTCACAATTGAAAATATAGCAAAAACTGCTGCTGATTTCTCTGCTGAAAACAATCTTATTTTCATTACAAATAATGGAGAGCCTGTAACATGGGATACTAGCTTTGGAAAAACCTATTTTATGATTCAAGCCGGTACTGGTCAAACTGGATTTAGTCCAATAGATTGGACAACTGCAAAACAAATTACTGATAATTACAATTCGGGGGATAGTTCATCCAGTGCAAGAATGTACGTGATCTTAGATGCAGATATGGAAACAACTGTTTGGAATGGTCTAAATTCAATGGGATTAACAGGAAATGATGGGATATATTTTTGGCTAGGACTTTATCAAGATCTTAATGATCCTGAATATGCTGAGCCTGGAAATGCAGCTCAAAATTATGCAGGATGGAAGTGGGTTAATGGTGCATATTTAAAGGACACCTATGTTAACTGGTGGACTGATGAACCTAATGATGCGGGTAGTGAGCACTATGGACAATTTGAATTTTCAAATAATGGAAAAAAATGGAATGATATGTCAATAGGTAATGGGCAGTCGTGGCCACTTTTTGAATATACTGGATCTACAAGTATAGTTTGGGGTTATTATGATAATGATGGGAATGAAGTTCTAATTGATAATCCTGGAACTGGTTCATTAGATGTAAGTCCAACTCAAACAACTACCTACTTTGTAAAAGTTACAACCAATGATGTAGTATGTAAAACTGAAAAAACAATAACAGTCAATCCAAATCCAACTGCTATAACTATCCCTGACTATGAGTTTTGCGATAATACTGATGATGATGATGGAAATAACGGAAGTATAACTCTAACAAAAGCTGATTTTGATGCATTGATTCCATCAATATTAGGGCAAGACCAAAGCGAAAATGATTATACTGTTACATTCTATACATTATCTGAAGATGCCTCTACTGCAACAAATGCTATTACTTTTCCTTATACAAATCCTATAAAACCATCGACTGAACCTCACTGGTTTGTTAATTCTACAGAAATTTTTATAAGAGTTGAGAATAACACAACAGGGTGCTTTATTTCTGAGACATCATTCAAGCTTATAGTAAAACCCAAGCCCATTTATTTTGAAGTTGATAATATAATTCTTTGTGATGATAATAGAGATGGTAGAGTTGGAGAATTTAACCTAGGAAATAGAACAGAAGAGTTAAGATCCGGTAATGCAACAACTGATCCAAATGATGAAGACAATCAATCTATAAATGACTTTGTTGTAACATATCACACAAGTCTTGCAGATGCAAATGATTTAAATAGTAATGGAATTGATAATCCAGATAATTTTACTATTGAGGAAAATAATCAACAAACCATTTACTTTAGGATAATTAAAACAAGTGGCTCATATCCAGGTTGTTTTATTACAGGAGAAGCATTTGATTTAATTGTTGAAGCCCTTCCATTTGCTAACACTGTAACTATAGCTAGACAATGTGACGGTGATAGCTCACTTGACACAAATTCCCAAGATGGTATTTTCCCATTTGATACTTCTGGTATTCAAGATACCCTTTTAAATGGCCAAACAGATGTTACAACTTATTACTATGATAAAGATGATAATTTCATAGGTAATGTATTGCCTGAAATCTATGAGACAGAGTCTCAAATAATAACAATTAAAGTAGAAAATAATACTCCACAAAAATGCTATGACGAAACTACTTTAGAATTTATAGTTGATGATAGTCCTGAATCTTATGAAGTAATAATAAATAGTCAATGTGATGATGGAGTTAGTGATATTGATGGTTATTCAGAATTTAATACTTCATCCGTTATCCAAACTTTACTTACAAATCCCGATAGCAATCAAATGCAGAGTCTAGATGATTATTCTGTTTCTTTTAGCTACGTTGATGAAAACGGTAGTACTCAAAATTCATATCAATTACCAAATCCATTTAATACAAAAACACAAACTGTTGTTGCAACAGTAACTAATATAATTAATACTAATTGTGTCATTACAAAAGATATTGACTTTACTGTTGTTCCACTTCCAGTTATAAAAGAAAATTTAATTAAAATTGAACAATGTGATGATGGTAAGGGTGCAGAAAATGATGGAGTTACATTGCATGATCTCTCCGAATCACAATTATTATTTTCGGACAATTATCAAAATGAAACATTTGAATATTATAAGGATCTTGATTTATTAACAAAAATTGATGATCCAGAAAATTATGAGAATTCTCCATTTAATGATGAGGTATGGATTAAAATCACTACTGAAGATGGATGTATAAGAACCTCTAAAACACAAAGTGGAGCTGATAGATTAAAAATTGAAATTACAGTTGGTGCAAGTGAAATTTCTGATACATTTATGCAAGACTTTAGTACCTTCTACAATATATGTGATGATTCACCTGCAAATGATCAAGATGGAATTTCTGTTTTTTCATCTACTATTCTAAAAGAAATAAAAGGGAAATTAATATCTTCTAATATAAAATTTGCTAGCCAAAAAATTAGAGTTACTCTCCACACAAATCCTGAAGACGGATTAACTGGTCAAAACCCTATTGATATTGATCAAGATTTTACAAATATAAATCCAAATACTCAAGAAATATGGGCAAGGATTGTTAACATTGATATTACACAATTCACTTGTTTAGGTTATGCGCAAGTAGCAGAATTATATGTAGAGCCAAGACCTGTCGCATATCCAGTAACAATCTTAAGACAATGTGACGGTGATAGTCCATTGGATAATGACTCTCAAGATGGTATATATCCATTTGATACAAGTAATGTTGTTGCCAGTTTGCTAACAAACCCTGATACAGGTGTTATTCAAGATCAGTCAATACTTACAATAACTTATTATAATGAAGATGGAACTGAAATACCAGCTGCTAACATTGCTTCAACTTTCGAAACAGCTTCTCAAACCATCACCATTAAAGTTGAACGTAATCCTTCCTATCCAAACATCACAAATCCGGATGGATTGTGTTATGACAAAACGACAATTGAATTTATAGTAGATGATTCACCTGAAGCTTATCCAGTCGCCATTGCTAAACATTGCGATGATGGAGCTGATGATAAGGATGGTTACTCTGAGTTCGATACCTCTACTATATTGAATACACTTTTAACTAATCCTACCACAGGACTTTCTCAAAATTTAATAGACTACACTGTGAGCTTTAGTTATAATGATGATAAAGGAGTCAGCCAAACAACAGCTACTCTACCTAATCCGTTTAACACCAAAACACAAAGCGTAATAGCAACTGTAACCAATCCGCTTAATTTGGATTGTGTTATTACCGAATCTATTGAGTTTGTGGTTAATCCACTACCTAGTTTTGATATAGACGATGACACGGTTGTCTGTTTAAACCCACTCCCTGGTCAACCTGTTGAAATTGGAACTTCTAATTGGAACGGGGGAACAACTGCTTC
>Ga0233433_10003398_pt1 | contig 12873 bp, 16 predicted proteins | sample SI_122_August201_5_FD_179868 | JGI IMG/M metagenome (GOLD analysis project Ga0233433, IMG submission 179868) | Seawater microbial communities from Saanich Inlet, British Columbia, Canada - SI_122_August2016_100_MG | ecosystem: Environmental > Aquatic > Marine > Inlet | place: Canada: British... | reverse complement strand
GGAGCGTAGAAAGGGTGATATTGGAGAAAATTTCGCAGATGTTACAAAAGTAAAGGAAGAAATAGGATGGACTGCGAAAAAAACACTCGAAGATATATGCAGAGATGGATATAATTTTATCATTAATGCCACATATAAAACAACACACTTGTAATAAGGCTCTGTGTTTTATTCATTAAACGGAACCCTCCTCGTTCAGGATGAAGGTTATAGACAAAATGCTCTTCATACACTTGTTTGAAATACTTGTTATGTTGCTTTAAATATTCAACTCCTTCTTTATTTTCCAATATTCCATTCGTAAGATCTTCAACTTCAGTCGCACAGCATTTTAAAGCACTATTATCATTCCACCATTTCAACAACTTATCGCATTTATGTTTGATATGAAAATTCTCATTATAAATTTTTATCAAAATATCATCGGGTAAATCGAGAATTGAATTCCACACTTTATTTTCCATATTGGTATTGTCTTTTACTTCCATATTTATTTCGTTAGTTATTCATTATATATTTTTCGAAACCTCTTTCAATTTTATATAAAAAACGATATACAAATACATTTTTATTTATTTTTCTTACAAGTATCAAATCTTCAAAACATTAATAGTTTCATGGAACCCACCAGAAACCAATTTGTTCTCGTGTATAACGATACACGACACATGAGTAGTATGTGCGGACACTTTTGCGATGTGGTTGTGAGTTTTTGTGTCCCAAATATGGATATTTTCATCGTGATGCCCCGAATACAATCTGTTCTCGTGAAAAGCGAAACACATAGCACTACTATAACTATGCAAACTAAACAGACGTATTGGTGTGTAAGTTTTTAAGTTCCAAATGCGTATAGTTCCATCATCGCCCCCAGAATACAATTTGCCATCGTGAATAGCAAAACAATCCACAATAAAAGTGATAGGATACTTATCTACGTGAGAAGGAGGAAAGAGAGTCGCGATATCTTCGTAAGTTTCTGTGTCCCAAACGTGAATATTTTTACTCCCAGAATACAATTTGTTCTCGTGAATAATGAGACAATAAACCCTACTAGTATGCCCTCTCAAAACGGCGATTTGTTCGTAAGTTGTTGTGTTCCAAACACAGATACTTTCATCATAACTTCCAGAAAATAATTTGTTTTTAAGAACAGCGAGACAAGACACGCGACAAGTATGTCGTATCAAAGTCGCGATATGTGCGTGAGTTTTTGTGTCCCAAACGCGAATAGTTCTATCAATACTTCCAGAATACAATTTGTTGTCGTCCGCCTGTACGCAGAGACAATTCACATTATCAGTATGTCCTTTCAATGACCCTTTTTTCTTGTAAGTTTTCATGTCCCAAATTCGAATAGTTTTATCCCAACTCCCAGAATACAAGTTGTTATCGTGATAAATGATACAAAGCACAATCTCTCTATGCCCTCTCAAATACGCCAGGTCTGTGTATTTCGGTGTTTTAAAATACTCTCCAAACATTTTTTTTATTTGGACAGAGTCAGTAAATATATCTAAATTTACCTGGGTTTTCTCACCTCGTTTCTCTTTTTCTATGTTTTTAATAGCTCTGTCCTTAGCAATAAGAGTAATCCATATACAAAACTCGTATCGTTCTTCAACAATCTTCTTCATCGGGCGTATCGAAATTTTACTCATATTTGTTTAATTATAATTGAATATTTAAAAAAAATCAAATCAATTTTACAATTTATACCAGTGAAGATGTAAAACTTCCAATTGTTGATAAAAAATATTTTATATGTATTTACACAAAATTGAATTCATTTTATACTTATTTATGAAATGAATTAAAAATAACGATGAACGTAACTAATACTGATCTACTCAATAATAGATATAAATATTCGATTGATATTCTAGAACAGAATATTGTGAAAAATCATCTTGATGGAAAAATACTTTTGGCAACACAAACGCTAACACCCGAGTTTTGCGTCAAATACATATTAGATTTAGATATTGAAGGAGGCGGAGAAGAGTCGTATATATTTGACGTATGTTACATATTAGGGTTCCAAAAACATATTACAGAAAAAGAATTAATGGATTTAATATCTACTTAAAAATTTTAGATATAAAATACAACAGTTTACAGTAAAATATCGGAAACAATACCATCCACATTATACGGTTCTATAAATTTTAACATATCCGTAGACGTGATAGTGTAAACAAACACATTTACATTTTTATTACGCAAGAACTGAACTGTATTATAATTTAACATTGTCCAATCAAATGCTATAAATGATAGAGAATAATTATTAGTGATAATAGATAAAAGACTGAAAGTATAGTTATTCGAAGTAATAAGTCCAAGATTATATTTTTTTGTAGTATTCGATAAATAATGAATATGATTTAAATTAAAACTAGCCAACCAAATATTGGTTGTATTGATATTGTTTTCTATAAAAAACAAATCTAACATAGATGCTAAAATGTTAGACCCTTTCAAGTCTAGATATATTTTACAATTTTTATAGTCAATTACTCTCATAACAGTAGATAGTGTTACAACATCTGGTTGTTTTGATACCAATTCTGCGTAAGACATATCTTTTATTAATTTATTTTTATAGTGAATATCGTGATATAAGATGATTTGATTATCTTTATCTAATTGAACATCTAATTCTATCATATCAAACCCGTATTTTATAGAATCCTTTATAGATTCTAATGTATTTGCGTTTGATTTTCCACAATATCCACGATGAGCAATCTTAATAGTCATATGTGATGTATATATATTTATATACATCAAACAAAATACAAAAATTATATAGAGGATACTGATGATGGTGTATCAGTTACTTCTTTATTTTCATTCTCAGTTACACCATATCTTAAATATCTAGATATCATCATTTTAGAATTTAATAGATCATGTGTTGGTGTAACGACGAACCAATTGTATGCGGTTCGTTTTAACATATCATCTTCTGGAATATAAATACCACATGTGCGTTCGTCACAAAACTGAACAGGGGCTTCTTCTATAAGATTCTCAATGGTAACGGGTGTATTATCGATAGTTTTCACACCGATATGGATACCGTCTACCCGATTAATATGATTTCTTAAAACTTCATTATCAAGCCATTTTGACGTGTAGTCGAAAAATATAGACTCGTCAGATATATGAGGATTCTGATTTCTATTGCGCAAGTAATCGACCATATCTTTTGTTACTACGTTACGCTTGGGTGCTCCCATAAATAAATTATTTGATGTGAATTTTGGGGATTGTTTATTAACCACACTTTCACTATGATTTACCTTTTCACAAACAAATGGCTTATCGTTTTTGATATTATCAAGATATAAAGGTGCTAAGTTTTTAATACATACAAAACTGTTTGGTACAATAAACCCACCATATACATATAACAATTCTGCTAGACCTTGTTCTCTATATTGTTGTCTCGATTGTTCGGGTAATTCAGATACCTTTGTTTTCCAGCCAGGTATTAATTGACTAAATGAATCGTCATCAATTAAACAAACATTGAAGTCATCACTACAGTGATTGATAATAGATTTAATGGTTAAATGAATGTATGGTTGATTTAAATCTTGTGAACTTCTAGAACCGAAACTTTTCCATTTTCTAGCATTATATTCGTATTTTGTATGAATCCATAATTTCGGACGGTTATATCCATATAGAGGCGATTCATTTAACAAATATTTTCTAATTAGTTCATCTTCGCTTTTTCCGGGAGTAATCGCACCCTTAATTTTATTACCAAATGTATTAACAGCGAAGACTATTCCTACTGTTATTAACGTATATAATAAGTTTTTTTCACTAAATAAAGACATTATATACTAATATATATAATATAATGTTATTATTCTCACAACTATAAATGTCTAAATCCTAAAAATAAATGAAATAATCAATGTTATATTTTGACTCATTGTATTTTATCTTAGACGTGAACATAATATCATTACTTTTACATATTTGTCTTACGATATTCACAAATGAATTATAATTAAACTTGCGTGTTACATAAAACTTTTTTGATTCTTGATAATGAGATACTATGTTATCTAGAAAATCATCTTGTAGTTTAAAATATAATATTTTTTTGAATGCGTTATTGTCTATAAAATAATATTTATCGGTTTTTAAACACACCTTCTCGAGTAAATCAAATAAAATATCTATAGATATATTTTCTTTAAATATCTGTTTTAACATATGTAATAAATATACATTTAATTTGATAAACTCTTGTAAAAATCTTGCGTAAATAAAACAACTTCAATAATATCTTCGTGTAGATTGTGAAAATAGGTTATATATTTACAAAGGATGGGTAATAAATTATATTTCTTATCTTCATCGATTAATTCTGTATTTTTAACAAACGCATAAAATTTGTCTAGAATATCTATGACGGAATATCCATAATCATGAATATTATATAATATTTGAACAGCATCATCTATCTTATCATTTTGCAATAAAATAATATATTTTTCAAATTCTTTATACGATATATCGGATATAATTTGTTTACATTTATCAATATCGATTGTTTCTCCAATATTTGATAAGATAGTGATTTTTTCTAAATGTGATATTATTTCACGAATTGAGTACTTTGAAAAGGTAAGAATATATTTTTTAGTTTCAGGGGTTATTTGTAATTGTTCGCACTGGATAATATGGTCCATAATATTGGATACTGTATCCATTTGTGGCGATTTTAAACGAATAATATGAATTCTCGATTGTATACTCTCAATTACTTTATGAATATTTGAACATACTGATACAAAATGTATATTTGCCTTGTATTTATCAATATGATTTCGAAATACTTGTTGACTTTGTTCATTAATAAGGTCTAGATCGTCCACAATAACCAATTTTTTTTTCCCAAATATTGAACATTTTGACTGACTAAATGTTTTCATTTCATTTCTGTAATAGTTAATACCTTGTTCTTTGAGACTATTTATATGCATAATATTATTTTCAGGTATATTGTCTGTTTGTGATAAATTATAGTATTCTCTTATAATCGCATACAATAATGAGGTTTTTCCAGAATTACCCGAACCAGTGACTAAAATATTTAAATCATCTATTTTTATCAATGATTTAATCACTGAAATCAATTGTTCATTTCCTTTAAAATCATCAATATAGTAAGGTTTATATTTTGTTATAAATTGTTGTTTTTCCGCCGTTACTATATGTTGTCGTTGTGATAAAAAGAAATTTTCCATATTGTTTAATATTTATTAATAATAGTTAAACATTAAAAGATTTTATGTGATTTATGAATTAAATGAATAAATACGGCAAAATATCAAAATAAATACGTATATCCATACTATAATGTCTTCTTATTACGATATTCTCGAAATAGATAGAAACGCCGATGATAATGATATTAAACGATCATATAGACGAAAAAGTTTATTATATCATCCTGACCGTCCAAATGGAGATTCTGAAAAGTTTAAACAGATAAGTACAGCATATGAGACATTGGGTGATAAAAACAAACGTAAACAATATGATTTTGAACAACAATTTCAGGGTTCATCTCAATTTGGTATGTTTCCAGGTTCAACGCCATTTATGAATATGCGAACAAATATTAATGAAGAAGAAGTGAATGATTTATTCTCTACTTTATTCGGACATGTCGTGGCTGAAGGTATGAATGGACCAAGATTTGGAGGTGGAGGGTTGGATGAATTATTTAGTAAACAATCACACAAAAAAGCGTCTGTTAAACCTGAATCCATTAATATAAAGTTAATCATTACTTTCGAACAGTGCTACCAGGGTTGTTCATTACCAATAGTTATAAATCGTAGCATTATGATATCGGATACCAAAATAAACGAAGAAGAGACCGTATATATAGATATATATAAGGGAATCGACACAAATGAAATTATTATACTAAATGATAAGGGAAATGTGAATGACGACCAAATAAAAGGAGACGTTAAAGTTATAATTATAGTTGAAAATACAACACAATTTAATAGGGAAGGTCTCGACTTAATATTTCATAAGAATTTATCGCTAAAAGAATCATTATGCGGCTTCTCTTTTGATATTGAACATTTGAATAATAAAAAACTAGCATTTAACAATAAATCGAATACTACCCTGGTTAAACCAAATTATCGAAAAAAGATACCTAATATGGGATTAACTAGAAAAGATAAAACGGGATCGCTCATAATTGTATTTGATATCGTTTTTCCGGATAAACTTGACCAAGAACAAATGGATAAATTAAATGATATACTATAATAATTTCATTATTATTAAATAATGAAATTATTTTACCGGTATTTAAGATGAAATGCGTTTAGTAGGAATATTCACATCAACTAGATAGATTGAGTTTTCAGTCGCAATAATATACTCACTGCCGGTTTTGTAAATTTTCATAATAGGACTTGTATATTCCTCTTCACTTTTGACTAACAGTTTTTCTTGATTCTCTTTAACACCTATTAATACAGTCTTCTCTAAAGATTCGTTCCAATAATCTAACATAATCGGCTTATCATCGACAATGGCTAATTTTGTGGCGTGTTGTAGGGTTTTTTCTTCGGGCAATCTATAATTTCCTTTTTCGGATTCGGTAGATTCAATAAGAGCACTCATAATTATAGATTATTTATTTAGTTTTATTTAAATTATTATACGCAAATATATATTATTCCAGTTTTTACTAAATAATATCTATTATATATATATTGAAATGTCGGATTTGTCTAAATATGATGAAACAATAATTCATTTTTTTAAAAATCATTTATTACAATATCTTACAAATATCAGTTTGATAAATATAGGTCAACCAGATAATTCACATAAAATAATAGTACAAGGGTTTAAAACTATGTTACACGTGTTGTCTATTATTTACACAATCCAAATGCCCGAACAGCAAATAAACTCATATTTAGAGAAATGCCCATTACTTTTTATTGAATATACTGAACAAGTTTATTTAAAAAAGACGGATTCGGTTCATACACCTGATATGTTTGTATATAATGTGCTACTCGGAAATTTAACACTAGATCAGCATAACTCAACTAACTCTCCATTTATCACATATTTATATAAATGGTCACATATCATTCCATTTTGGGAAAACTCTCAACTTATCAATGACCAGCGTGAATATTTAGTGGCGAATTTTATGGAATCTTATATGTTGATTTTTTTTAATAATGATAAGCATCATTTATATCGTATTCTTGAAATAATCCAAAATACTATTAAAGATGATGCGAATGTATTCAATAAATACACCTTAATACTAACTAGTTTTATAAACTACTTTTCAAACAAAACTGTATCATTCACAAAGGAAAATATTCAACAAATATGCTTTGATAAATTTATGAGGGAACAAGATGAATATGAAAAACATATATCAAATATCGAAAGTATAAAAAATTCTGATGTAATGATAAAATGGATTTTTGAATAATAATATGATTTATATTAACGCTCTTCTAGTAGCTTTTTATAATTAACACTACATAATGTAATCTCTTTCTTGCGTACTTTCACGACCTTGGGTTTTTGTTGAGTAATTTCATTGGGAACACAAATATCTAAATATTCAAATTGGAGCATTTTCTTTATAAATGCGTATACAATCCTCAATACTCTCTCTGTACAGTTTCCCACAATTAAACAGCTCCCTGTTCTAAATACCATAAACGATACTTCGGTGTATTTTGATGTATCGTTTAGTTCTGATATTTTCTTCGAATGGTCATCTATCATAACTGAACCAGATTGTGCGTCGTCATCTGTTATTTCATTGTTATAATAAAACTTACACTTCACACCGGGGTAACTACACGGGTCAAATGCTGACTCTATATTATATTTGGATCTTAACATTGAATATAGTTTGTCCCGGTTTATGTAGAAACCACAATTAAAATTCGAATTAATCAAAACATTACTTTCTTTTTCACTATCTACAAATTCAACGTGTGTTGTTAAAATATTGGATAATAATTCAATTATCATCTGTTTAGCATTAATTAATAGTTCTTCGTTTATAATACCCGGAATTTCCATTTTTCCTGTATTAAACATCTTTACATGTATCTCATGAAATTTTTCATTATATACAAATCTCATTATTAATGCGAAGCAATTATAAAACGCATTTTTTACCTTTCCTCTACAGTTCATAATATCACGTTTTGATACTCCAATTGTGATTTTTCTCTCATCTTTAAATTTATTTCTCCTTGCTGTGGGGTTATCTATCGATTTTATCACGTGCTCGGTATAATAATTTAGATGACTTAATTTATCGGTATATGATTTATATTCTTCTTTGGTGCGAGATACAATTTTCATTTGTTTTTTTATTACCCCTTGTTCAGGACGCCAATATTCATTTACTGGGATCTTCCAAAATACGTTATTTATATCAATCTCTTGATTTAAATATAAAACCTTGGTCGTAGTTGATATATACAGTTCCTCACATTTAGGTAATTTAATTGGGATATAAGAACTATCAATTACACTCGGGGATTCTGTTACATTAGAAGTATCTACACCCATTCTGGTGTCTTGTAAGTAAGATTCCCATTCATCATCAATATTTTCGGACATTTATCTCTTTATATGTAATTTTGTAATATACTCTATATTGTTTCAATTTTATATTAGCATTTTTTTTCTATCGTTATGTTAATTAAAGATGTTACGCACCGAGTTAGCGAAAAAAACAACGACAACCTTGATTAAAATCAAATTACCTCAACCTATTCAAATTGAGGAAATTAAAGAACCCATAAATATTAAAAACACGATCTACAATCTAGTTGAAATTACTAATTTTTCAAATGATTCGATTGCTTCCACGCCTCCCGATAGATATTTTATGCAGAATCTTCGATCACGCATGGAGAAAAACTAAATGCTTTTTTTTTCATATTACTTATAATAAACTGTATGGTATCTTCCATTTCTGAATTTACACAGTGAATCGTTTTTTTTATTATTTCTATAAATTCCGGTGAAATCGTTACCAACTTACATCTTATTATATGGTTGAAATAACATTTTATCAAATGCATTTTGTCTATGTTATAATTTTTGCTTATTTGATATATTGTTTTAATGATAACATCCTCTTTAGTTTCCATACTAAACAAGTTGTGTAAATCATCTAACACTGTTGGTGTAAGTACGTTTTGATTCCATTCCGTTAAATTAAAGTTTTGATTTAATTGTAGAAAGTTTATCATACTACGGATGTCTGATTTATACATTGATTGTATGGTAAACAATGACTCATTTGATATATGTATATTCTCTTTTTTAACAATTGTATCTATAAAGGAAATAATGTCTTTTTGAGGCAATTGATTAAATCTTACACATATGAACTCGTTTTTTAATGGTTCGTCTATCTTACTTATATAATTACATATTAAACAAAATCGGACATTTGTGTTGGTTGTCTGTAATAGATATTTTAGCGCCTGTTGTGCGTTTTTAGTCATATAATCAACCTCGTCTAGAATCACAAATTTAAACCCCGTTTCAAATAAATTATTTGATTTAACAAATGAATGGATTTGGTTTCGAATAATATCTATACCCCTTTCATCGGACGCATTTAAATGTATCACATTACCTTTATTTATTCTACTGTAAGTCTTTTGATATTCTTGGATTAAATTAATAATCGTGGTTGTTTTACCTGTTCCCGGCGGACCATAGAATAATAAGTTAGGAAATTGATTCTTCTCAATAATTTGGGTAAAAAATTGTCTATTTATGGGGTCTAACACTATGTTTTCAAAATGAGTTGGTCTATATTTTTCTACCCACGGTATCTGTTCATTTTTTATATCACTCATAATTACTTATATTATAAAAACCCTATTATATTGTTTTTAGCATAATTATAAAATTGAATCCGTCAAAATATATATTTATAAATTATCATTATATAAATATATGAATTCTCAAAATATTGGATATCTTAGTATATGCTGCGGATGCATGTTCTCAGGCAAGACATCGTGGCTGCTACAACAATACAAAAAATATTCATATATAGGAAAAACAATATGCGTCATTAATTACGCCGACGATAAACGATATGATGAGAAAATGTTATCTACACACGATAAACAAATGATTCCGTGTATTCAAAGTTATTCACTTGAATCAGTTAAACATATTTTAAATAAATCAGATGTTATTTTAATTAACGAAGGTCAGTTCTTTAAAGACTTATTTAATTCTGTATGTGAGTTGGTCGAAAATAATAAAATAGTTCATATTGCCGCATTAGACGGAGATTTTAAACGACAAGAATTTGGACAGGTTCTTAAACTATTACCTATGTGTGATGATTATTTTAAAGTAAAGGCTTTATGTGCTACTTGTAAAGACGGCACACACGCTCCGTTCTCGTTTCGTTTAAGCACAGAAAGTCAACAAATTAGTATTGGTTCTGATAATTACCTACCTCTATGTAGAAAATGTTATAAAAATGCGAGTAGGCAAAATACTTCGGTGATAATTGAATCCCCGTCATAATTATCTATTGGATAAATATGTATATGGTAAAGTATTTTTTAAAACAATTTAAATAAATACGGGGTTTTCAATGAAAGGACTACTTATATGCCTAGAACAAAAAATGCGAAAGGTCTCTCGAAAAAGAAAGACACTAATGTAGAAAACATACAGATTGAAATTCAGGATACCTCATCCGCACCTGCATCTGAACCTAAAAAAAGAGGACGAAAACCAAAAGGAGGCAAACTTATTACAAAAGACGCCGGGCAAAAATTATCTGCTCCTGCACCTACAAATGTTATCTTACATTTGAAATGTTCTTTAAAAGAAATCGAGGATGATTTTATATTAAATAAAAATAATTTAATTGGAGATCCAATGAACTATAATGCGAGTATACCGCCTACGGTTCAGGCATACGACAATGCGAATAATGATAACAAATTCTTTGAATTGGATAACAGTATCGGAGAACATCCATTCAATGCTTATAATTCAAAAACTGTTGATGCTAATACTTGTGCGAAATGTATGTCCGCACCCACGCAAACTGATACTAATGTGAATATCAAAGATATTAATATGAAATTAAAACAGTTGAAAATCAGTCTTTATAAAAATGCGATGGACGAGAAAAAATCGGCTTGTTTTTGGTGCACATATGATTATGATAATCAATCTTGTTATATACCAAAATGCGAGAATGATGGTGAAATTCAAGGATACGGATCATTTTGTAGACCTGAATGTGCTGTCGCCTATCTGATGCGAGAAAATATTGACGATTCTACTAAATTTGAACGATATCATCTATTAAATCGAATTTATAACAAAATTTATGATTTTAAAAACAATATCAAACCTGCCCCAAATCCTCATTACCTTTTAGATAAATTTTATGGAAATTTAAACATACAGGAATATAGAAAATTATTAAATAGTGAGCGAATGCTTATGGTGGTTGAAAGTCCATTAACGAGAATTCTTCCTGAACTACACGAAGATACTGACGATTTCACTACTGGTATTTATGGTGGAAACAAGGGTAGTGCTACCCAAGCAGGAGGCGTTTATAAAGTAAAGCGTCAAAGTGAGAATAAGCAGTCTGTAAGTAAGGCAAGTATTATGAAAGAACGGTTTGGTGTTTCTACCGCAACTACGAGTAGTTAAATTATATAAACTAACACGGTTATATAATTTATTCAAAAACGATGCGTTGAAATTCTATATTATCCACATCGGACATAAAGCCTTTTTCTTCTATCTTTTTAAAGTTTTTATTAAAATAATCTAATGTAAATGGAAAATATATATCTCCGTCCATATCATTATCAATGACTGTAATATGAAATCGATTACAACTTTCGAAAAATTGTTTATATATCGTATTTCCGCCTATAATAAATACCTTCTTTTTTGTTTTATCTTGAAGATCTCTTAATAAATTATATGAATCTTTCATACATGTGAAAAATAAGGATTCAGTTTGTGTATAGTGAGTTGGCTTATTTGTGATTACTACATTTATCCGATTTTTCAGAGGTCCATTTGGTAAACTCTCGTATGTTTTACGTCCCATAACTATAATATGCCCTTTTGTTGTTTTTTGAAAATGTTTTAAATCTTCTGGGACATACCACGGTATGGTATTGTCTTTTCCAATTACACCTTTTTTGTTAAACGCTACTATGAGTTCAAACTTCATTTGTATGATTTATAACAATTATTTTATATACTATTTCATCTTAAAGGTAAAATTGAAACAGTTTAAAAACGAGATGATAGAATTAAACAATAATAATTATTATGTCGTCTGTATCGAACAAAACCATGCTCAAAAACTATGAATATTTGCTTTCTCTACCGATTGTTGAAAAACTAAACAAAAAATATTCTAATCTTAAGCGTGAAAACAAAGCGTTGAGATCTATTATAACACATTTGGGCGAAACAGTTAAACCACGTGAAATCATTGACTTGACTTCAGATACATCTAGTTGTGGTTCTGTTGATTTGTCTACTCCTATGGAGATTATTGGTAAAAATATTAGAATTGTAAAGCAGGAAGTTATTTCAGAACACAGTGATGAAGAGCATATTGTGTATGATATTGAAGAATGTAGCGGAGGAAGTCGGGTTAATGATATTGTAGTAAAGAAAGAGGAAGAGGAAGAAGAGGAAGAGGAAGAGGAAGAGGAAGAGGAAGAGGAAGAGGAAGAGGAAGAGGAAGAGGAAGAGGAAGAGGAAGAGGAAGAGGAAGAGGAAGAGGAA
>Ga0233433_10003390_pt1 | contig 12883 bp, 14 predicted proteins | sample SI_122_August201_5_FD_179868 | JGI IMG/M metagenome (GOLD analysis project Ga0233433, IMG submission 179868) | Seawater microbial communities from Saanich Inlet, British Columbia, Canada - SI_122_August2016_100_MG | ecosystem: Environmental > Aquatic > Marine > Inlet | place: Canada: British... | reverse complement strand
ATCTGCAGTATTTAGACCTTTATACAAACAGTTTTACTGGATACTTGTGGCGGACGTTTTAATTTTAGGATATGTGGGAGCTATGCCAGCTGAAGGACTTTATCTGTTAGTTGCAAGAGTTGCTACAGCATATTATTTTCTTCATTTTTTGTTAATATTACCAGTATTAGGTTTCAAAGAAAAAACTCTGCCAGTTCCCTTAAGTATTACGGAGTCTGTGCTTGGAGGTTCACCTAATTTAGCAACTATTAAGAACAAAGAAAGCTTTGAAAAATAAAGTGAAAAATTTTATCAAATTATTATCAATATTAATTTTAATTTGCTTTGCAACTGCTCAGTCTAATTCGGCTGAAACAGCAAAATTTTTGAAAACAGATTGGAGTTTCAAAGGTGTTTTTGGAAAATTTGATAGAGGGTCACTTCAAAGAGGTTATCAAGTTTACACAGAAGTATGTTCTTCATGTCACTCAATGAAATATTTAAGTTATAGAAATTTGGGTGAAAAAGGTGGACCAGAATTTTCAGAGGCTGAAGTTAAAGCAATAGCAGCTTCTTTTGAGGTAACTGATGGTCCGAATGCGGATGGTGAAATGTTTGTAAGATCAGGAAAGTTATCAGACAAATTTGTAAAGCCATATGAAAATATTAAAGCTGCTGAAGCTGCAAATGGTGGGGCTTATCCACCTGACATGTCTGTTCTAGTTAAAGCAAGAGGTGGTGGAGTAGATTATATTTATTCTTTACTTCAAGGTTATGAGGATGCACCTAGTGGAATGACTTTAGATGAAGGTGTTCATTATAATAAATATATGTATGGAAACAAAATTAAAATGGCAAGTCCACTGTCAGAAGGCATAGTAGAATATGGAGACGGAACGGAAGCAACTGTTGAGCAAATGTCAAAAGATGTAACAACATTTTTAATGTGGGCAGCAGAACCTCATTTAGAGTCTCGACACCAAATGGGCTTTAAAGCAATTATTTATTTGATTATTTTAACTATCTTGGTTTATTTAAGTATGAAAAAAATCTGGTCACGTATTGAACCTGAAGTTTAAAACGTCACCATCTTTTACGATATAATCTTTACCTTCTAGTCTCATTTTCCCATTAGTCTTTGAGTTTACCCAGCCATCATTTGCTACAAAATCATCATATGAAACTGTTTCTGCTCTTATAAAACCCTTTTCAAAATCAGTATGAATTTCACCAGCTGCTTTTGGAGCTGTACAGTTTTTTTGAATAGTCCATGCTCTAGTTTCTTCCACACCAGATGTGAAATAAGTATCTAGTTCTAAAATTTTATATCCTTTTTGAATTAACAGGCTTAATCCAGTTTCTTTTAAACCAATCATTTCCATATAATTTTCTCTCTCTTCAGATGCTAGTTCATTGATTTGGTTTTCTATATCCGCTGATACAATCAAAGTATTTTCCTCACCAAATTTTTCTATAAATTTTTTTGTGTATTGATTACCTTCCTGAACACTTTGCTCGTCCACATTACATACAAATATTTTTGGTTTAATTGATAATAAACCACTTTGATTGAGTTGTTTACTTTCAAATTGGGATTTTAGAATTGAGATATCCTTATCATTATTAATACAATCTAATGCAACTTCTAGTATTTTCAATTGCTCTTCATCAACGTTTTTTTTATTATTTTTTTCTAATCTTTTTTGAATTGACTCTAAGTCAGCTAACATCATTTCTGTCTCAATTATTTCTAGATCTCTGATCGGATCTACTGTTGGATTGACATTTTGAATATCATCAGAGTCAAAACATCTTATCATATGAATAATTGCATCGACCTCTCTAATATGTGATAGAAATTTATTACCTAATCCCTCACCTTTAGATGCACCTTTTACTAAGCCTGCAATATCAACAAATGAAATAGTTGTATTTATAATTTTTTTAGAATTTGAAACTTTTGATAAATTATTCAATCTTTCATCTGGCACAGGGACAACACCTACGTTTGGATCTATTGTGCAAAAAGGAAAGTTTGCTGCTTGAGCTTTACTTGAATTGGTTAAAGCATTAAATAAAGTAGATTTACCGACATTGGGCAAACCAACAATTCCACATTTAAAACTCATTATTTGGTATTGTTTACAGTACTGGAAAATAAATCTAATTTTTTTTCTACTAGAATTGAAATAGAGTTATTAATATTATCAGAAATCTTTTCTATATTAAGCATTTCATCTTCATCAAAATTTTGAAGAACAAAATCACCAACTTCAATATTTTCTTTAGGTTTTCCAATCCCAATTCTCACTCTTGAGTAGTCTTTACCTATAAATTTATCAATTGATGCAATTCCATTATGTCCTGCGCTTGATCCACCAAATTTTGCTTTAATCTTTCCAAATTCAACATCAAGATCATCATGAAAAACAATCACATCTTCTGCATCTATTTTAAAATATTCAATGAGTTCTCTTATACAAATTCCAGAGTTATTCATAAAAGTTAAAGGTTTGATAGCATAAACTTTTTGATCTCTAACATTTCCAGTTGTAAGAAGCCCTTTGAACTTGGGTTTTTGTTTTGATAAGCCAAATTTTTTATTAATAGAGTCTATAATTTTAAAACCAACATTATGTCTATTATTTTCACTATCTGGTGTTGGATTACCTAGACCTACAAATAAAAGCATATTTTTCTAATGGGTAGTAGTATTTAACTTTAACAGTTTATTTCTTCTCTTCAGAAAGCTTTTTATCATCACTCTCTTTCTTATCATCTTCAGCAGCTGGTTTATCTCCATCTGCGGCAGCGGCTTCAGTTTCCGCTTCACCTTCTGCTGCTTCTGCTTCGGCTGGTTTCTCAGGTTCCTTCATAACTGTTGGTGCAGCAAGTGTTGCTATAACAAAATCTCTTCCTCTAATTGTTGGGGTAACATCTGTCTCCAAATTAATAGACGATATTTTAAAGCTTTCACCTATATCAACTCCATCAAGATCAATTACAAGACTTTCTGGAATTTTTTCACTTGGACATCTTAATTCTACTTGTCTTCTAACAACGTTTAGAACGCCACCTCTTTTTAAACCTGGTGACTTTTCATGATTAATGAATTGCACAGGTACTTCTATTCTTAATTTTACACCGGGAATAACTCTTAAGAAGTCAACATGAATTGGGTCATCGGTAATAACGTGATATTTAATTTCTCTTGGAAGAACATTTTGAGGTTTTCCATCAACATTTAGTGTTACTATATTTGATAAAAAATTTTCTTTTTCTATTAAAGCTTTCAGTATTTTTTTTGAAATTGAAACTTTTTCATTTTGAGCCTCACCACCATATATTATAGCGGGAACATTCCCATTACTTCTAAGAACACTCAAGTCACCCTTAGTTTTTGTGTCTCTTATGTTTGCGTCTAATAAATTCATAAAATCATGGGTTTTTAGCCCAAGTTCTTTAATAACTCAAGGTAATTATTTAAATAAATCCGAAACAGATGTTGAGTTAGATATTCTTTTGATTGCTTCTCCCATTAAGGCTGAAATAGGCAGAACCTCAATGTTTTTGACATCTTTAATTTTGTTATTATTGTCTATTGTATCTGTAATAACTAGATTTTTAATTACAGAACTTTTAATCTTTTTAACAGCCTCACCACTTAATACCCCATGAGTAATATATACATAAACCTCTTTTGCACCTCTTTCTTTAAGAGCTTTAGCGGCATTAACAATTGTTCCACCAGAGTCAATGATGTCATCAACAATTATACAAGTTTTACCTTTAACATCGCCAATTACATTCATGACTTGTGATTGACCAGGTTTTGGTCTTCTTTTATCAACAATTGCAAGTCCAATATTTAAAAGTTTACCTAATGCTCTAGCTCTTTCGGTGCCACCAACATCAGGCGCAACACAAATAATATTTTTACTTTTTATCTTTTTTTTTATGTGTCTTGCAAAAATAGGAGTTGCAAACAAGTTATCAACTGGAATATCAAAAAAACCTTGAATTTGACCTGCGTGTAAATCTACAGTTACAACTCTATCTGCGCCAGCTTTTGTAATAAGGTTAGAAACAAGCTTAGCAGAGATAGAAGTTCTTGGAACAACTTTTCTATCCTGTCTAGCGTATCCAAAGTAAGGAATAACAGCCGTAATATTTTTTGCAGAAGATCTTTTTAGCGCATCTATACAAAGCAAAAGTTCCATTAAATTATCGTTGGCAGGCGATGAAACTGATTGAATGATAAAAATACTATTTCCTCTTATATTTTCATTTATCTCAACATAAATTTCACCATCAGAAAAATTTTTTATACTAGAGTTTACCAATTTAGATTTTAAATATTTTACAATATTTTGACTAAGAGGTTTGTTGCTGTTTCCGGATAATAATTTCATTAAAAAACCTAATTAAGCATAATTATTGAAATATTTCTACCATAATCATTATGTTTAAGTTTTAAAGCTCTTCTTGCACTAAAAAATTTATGTTTAATGTCAAAAGTATCAACTTTTAAAACATCTATATATTTTACACCATTTTTTTTAAGAGATGTATAAATATAACTGGTTAAGTCAAAGTATAATTTTTTTCTATTGATTTTAAAAAACATTAAATTTTTTTTATCTTTTTTAATAAATTTTTTTTTGAAATCTTCTTTAACTTCATAATTTTTTAGGGAAATTGAAGGACCTATTGCAGCAGTCATATCATTTAATTCACACCCTTTTTTTATCATAAATTTAATTACTTTATTTATAATATCTTTATAGGCACCTTTCCATCCAGCATGAATAGCAGCTATTATCTTTCTTTTATCATCATAAATTAATATTGGGGAACAATCAGCTGTCAACACAGCAATAGGCAAATATTTTTGATTGGTTATTATTGCATCAGCCTTAGGTTTTTTTTTATTTTTATATTTTTCATCAATATAAATAAATTTATTACTATGGATTTGATCAAGTAAAAAAATATTTTTTGCTTTATTGCTAATTTTTTTTCTAACTATATCTAAATTTTTTTTGACACTTGATGTATTATCCTTTGAACCTGGTCCACAGTTTAAACTTCTATAAATGTTTTTTGATTTTCCACCAACACTGTTGAAAAAACCATGTTTTAAATTTTTTATCTTTAATAGTTTTTTTGATTTAATCAATTTGAAAGCCTGTATTAAATTTATTTTTTGATTTTTTTATCAGCATTACTTTAAATAATTCACCCATTTGTTTTTCATCAATTAGACGTCTAATTCTATAGAACAAATCTGTTTTTTTTGAAAATGGTATATTTTCACTTACCATCTCTGCTCTTTGAAGTATTCCCATACTAGTTAGGAATTTTTTTTGATTACTAACAATTGAATTTAGATCACTAAATTGTTCAATAAATTTGTTAAGTAAATTAAAGTTAATATTATAAGTTATATCTGAATCTCCAATATCTTCTAAAACATTAGAGTATTTATGATTATTTACAGCTTGGAGGGTATCATGCATTTTTGAATTTAAATATCCATAATCAATTATTAATATTCCACCATCATTTTTTTTAACTATGCTGCAAATATTTTTTAAGTATTTAAAAGTATCTGGTGAATATTCAATGATATTTTGATTTTTTGAAATTTCAAAATTAAGTTGTTGTTCAATCTTTTTAATATCTGTTAATTGTTCTTTAAATTCAGCCTTATTTTCTTCTTTTAAATCTACAAATCGTTCAATCCAATCTTCTTTTTTTTTAAAAAATTGTTTAATTGGTAAAGCATCAAAAAACTCATTAGCTAAAAAAATTATCGGATGTGAATTGACTTTTTTAATATCTTTGATCCAGCTTATTTTTTCTGATTTTAAATTTACCTTTTGTTTGTTTATTAAAAAATCACTTTTTTCATGTATTAAAAAGCTACAGCTATTAAAACATTCGGGAAAATTTTTGAGTGTAGCCCATATAACCTTCATCATTTCACCATTTCCAGCACCCAACTCAAGTAAATTAAATTTTTTAGGTGAACCGATACTTTTCCAAAAAGTTACTACCCAAATGGCAATTATTTCTGAAAAAAGTCTTGTAATATTTGGAGCAGTAATAAAATCTCCGTCTTTCCCAAAAGGATTCTTTTTCATGTAATAACCCGAGTCTTTATCGTAAAGAGCAAATTCTATAAATTTATCTAAAGGTAAACTAGTAGGTCTGTTTATTTTCATTTTTAAGATAAAATAAAATTATTCCAATCACAAAGAATATTAAACTAATAATTTGTCCCATTGATAGTTCAAAAATTAAGTAACCTAGTTGTTCATCAGGCACTCTAACAAATTCAATAAAGAATCTAAATATAGAATAAAAGATTAAAAATAACCCTGAAATCAAACCAGGTTTTTTTAAATAATCTTTTTTTTTAAAGTACATTAGTATTATGAATAATATAACGCCCTCTAAAATTGCTTCATATAGTTGTGATGGGTGTCTTGACAAGTTATCAACCTGGATAAATGTTACAGCCCAAGGGATATCTGTAGGTGTTCCATAAAGTTCCGAGTTTATAAAATTTGCTAATCTTCCAAAAAAAATTCCAATCGGTGCCACTAATGAAACTAAGTCCATATATAAAAAAGAATCTTGATTATTTTTTTTTGAAAATAGAATGCTAGCAACAATTATGCCTATCAAGCCACCATGAAAAGACATGCCACCTTCCCAAACTTTAAAAATATCAAAAAAATTATTTATATAATAATTAAAATTATAAAATATTATATATCCCAGTCTTCCACCTATAATTATTCCAATCACTAGGTAGGTTATATAATCATCAAATTTTTCATTTATATCAGATTTTCGAATGAGTATTTTTTTACATAACAACCAACCAATAATAATTCCTGCAATGTAAGCTAAAGAATACCACCTGATTTCAAATGACATAATTTGAAAAGCAACTGGGTCAAAATTATTGATGAACATTTTAAATAATACTTATAAAGTATATATTATATATGAAAAACTCTAAATTTATAATTGATAAGCTTGGTAAGCTTTTTGAGCAAGGTATTATTTCCTCAAAAGATCTTAGTTCTGAGCTTTTTAATATTTTAAAATCAAAAAGAGATGAAATTGTTTTTAAGATGAAGCTTACGAGCAAAGATGAATTTGATGTACTATCTAAAAGAGTTGAAAATTTAGAAAATAAAATAAAAAAATCAGAAACTAAAAAAAGAAAAAATGCTAAACAGGCAAAAAGATCTTAACACGTAGCCCATTCATTTTAGACTTTTCAAGTATTATATTGCCTCCATGTGATCTCACAATATCTGAAGCAATAGATAGACCGAGACCAACACTTGATTTAGAGTCTGCTCGTCCTTTATTAATCTTATAGAAGGGCTTAAATACATTTTCATGTTCTTTAATTGGTATACCTGGACCATCATCGTCAATAATAATAAATAAATTTGTGTTTTTTTTATTGAGTTTAATTTCAACTTTATTTGCATATTTTAATGCATTATCAATTATATTATTTAGACATCGATTAATTAAGTTTTTTCTTCCACTAAAGTAAACTCTTGGTACCAAATCTTGTAAAATATTTTTATTTCCATATTTACTGATAACGTCTTCTATTAATTGAGATAAATTAAATGCCTCATCTTTTTCCATGTAAGATGAGCTGGTAAATTGAAGATATTCATTAAGCATTTTTTCCATTTCATTAATATCTTCAGTTAATTTTTTAGCTAAAACCTTATCTTTAATAAAAGCAATTTGTAATTTCATTCTAGTTAATGGTGTTCTCAAATCATGACTGATACCTGATAACATTTCAGTTCTTTGATTAAGATGTCTAAGAATTCTTTTTCTCATTTTATCAAATTCATGTCCTGCTTGTCTAATTTCTAAAGCACCAGATGGTTTAAATTCTTCAATTTTTTCTCCTTTGCCAAATCTCTCAGCAGCACGTGCAAGGTTAGTGATAGGTCTAGTTTGGTTTTTTAGAAATATTAATGAGATAATCACCATTATAATTGCTGGCACAGTGATCCATAATGCAAATAACCTAGCCGATGAACTAGTAACTCGATCTTTAGATACTAGAAATTTAAAATAACCCTCATCATATTTTATTCTTAAATCAATTAACTCTTTATAGCTTGTCGTATCAAACCAGTATTCTCCAGGATTAAATTTTGATTTTAATTCTCGTCTGAGAGTTCTATCAATGGGGCTAAACCACCTCTCATTATATTGGGTATCAAATTTATTATTACTAAATTCTATATTTAAATCTAAAAATAAAGAGAATAGATTTTTTAACTCACCTCTATCTATTTTTTCATTATCATAAACCTCGATAAATGTACTAATTTCGTTAATTAATGCTCTGGTCATTCCTTTGTTAGTTTTAATCCAAAGACTATCAAAAAAAACAACAGTTATAACTAATTGGAGAACTAGGATAGGAGCAGCTACTATTAAAAGAGCTCTATAAAATAATCTTTTAGGTAATATCTTTTTAAAAAAATTACTCAATCCAGAGAACATATCCTGCACCTCTAATTGTTTGTAAAAATTTTGGATTTTTAGGGTCAATTTCAATTTTTTTTCTTAATCGTGTTATAATTACATCGATAGATCTTTCTTTATTCAAGTCTATTAATTGACCAATATCTTCTCTTGAAAAAGTTTTACCAGGGTTGTTAATCATTTTTTCTAAAATTATTTTTTCTGTATTATTTATTTTAAATTCTTTTTCATTTTTAATTATCAAAAGTTTATTTAAGTCAATTTTTACATTTGCAAATTCTATAATTCTAACTTGTTCAGTTTTTATAGTTTTATTCAAAATATTTTTAATTCTTAAAATTAACTCTTTAGGCTCGAATGGTTTAGGCAAATAATCATCCGCTCCAGTTTCTAGACCTTCAACTCTTTCACTTGCTTCACCTTTGGCAGTTAAAAGAATAATTGGTGTATCTAATTTTTTTTTATGATCTTTAATAAACTCTAAACCACTTTTTCCTGGCATCATGATATCTAAAATTATTAAATCAAATTTTATAATTTTAATTTTTTCTGATGCATTTTCTGCATTATCTGCTGTTGTTACTAAAAAATTATTTTCATTTAGATATTTCTTAACTAAAGATCTTATACCATCATCATCATCTACAACTAGAATATGCGCAATAAATTTATCCATTTATAATTTTACTTAACACATTATCAAAATTAATTACTTCTTCTGAACTTGAGTTTAGTAATGCACTATAAACTCTTTTCTTTTGAAGTTCGAAAATTTCGTTAAATATCTTTTTGCCTTTATTGTTTAAAAAAACATGCTTAACTCTTGTATCTTGATCATCTTTTTTAAAAGTTATAATTTCTAATTTAATTAAATCTTTAAGTACTCTATTTAAGCTTTGCTTGGTCACCTTTAGTCGCTTTAAAAGTTCTGAAATTGAAATACCTTCATACATCGATAGTAAGTGAATAACTTTATGGTGAGCCAAACCAATAGAATACTTGTGTAATACGTTTTTTGAGTCTGAAAAAGTTTCTCTATAACTGATAAATAATTTTTCAATTAAACTTTTTAATTGCTCATCTTTTAAATATAAAAGTTCTTTCATTTTAGGTAAGTTATATTGACATATTAAAGATACAAAGATATTTTTTAATTATAATTAAAAAAATTCATACATGACACCTTACGATAAAAGATCAGGAAAAATTTGGTATAATAGTGAACTAGTTGACTGGGCTGATGCCAATATACATATTTTAAATCATGGACTTCATTATGCTAGCTGTGTTTTTGAGGGTGAACGAGTTTATGATGGCTCTATATTTAAATTAGAAGAACATACATCGAGACTTTTTTATTCTGCAGAAAGAATGGGAATGACAATTCCGTATACTGAACAAGAAATAAATGATGCATCTAATAAAATTATTTCAGTACAAAATGTAAATAATGGGTACGTAAGACCTACTATTTGGAGAGGCAGTGAAATGATGGCAATTTCTGCACAACAAACAAAAATTCATGTAGCTATAGCAACTTGGGAGTGGGGTTCATATTTTGATCCAAAACTTAAAGTAGAAGGAATAAAATTAAATATTTCTAATTGGCGAAGGCCAGCACCTAATACTATTCCTTGGGACACAAAAGCTTCAGGTCTTTATATGATTTGTACACTATCAAAACATGAAGCAGAAAAACAAGGGTATACAGATTCATTAATGTTAGATCATGAGGGAAATATTGCAGAAGCAACAGGTGCTAATATTTTTTTTAAAGATAAAAATGGAGAAATACATACACCGATTCCAGATTCTTTTTTAGATGGGATAACTAGAAGAACAGTAATAGAAATTGCAAAATCTAAAAATATAAAAATTAATGAAAGAAAAATTAAGCCATCAGAACTTCCTAATTTTATTGGATGTTTTTTAACTGGAACAGCAGCCGAGGTAACTCCAGTATCATGTATTGCTGAAAATAAGTTTAAGGTTTGTGAAACTATAATTGATTTAAATGAAAGCTATCAAGCTTTAGTAAGAAAGAAAAAAGCCACTTAATCTTTATTGTCTTCGGCCATAGCTTGATCAATCCCTTTACGCATATAATCGTAACCTGTAAATAGAGTTAAAAATGCAGAAAGCCATAATAAAATAATTCCAATTGTTTGAGCATTATAGTCTTGGAAATTTATTATTTTATTACCCGTATCACCTGATAACAACAAAGCAATAGAGATCATTTGTAAAACTGTTTTTAACTTAGCAAGATTTGATACTGGAAGTTTTATTTGTCCTTTAGCTAAAAATTCTCTTAATCCTGAAATTAAAATTTCACGTGTAAGAATAATAATTGCAGCAATAACTTCGTAGTGTCTTATTGTTCCATCCATTACTAATAGTATTAGTGCAGTTGCAACTATGATTTTATCGGCAATTGGATCTAAAAGTTCTCCTAATTTAGACTCTTCCCCAAGCATCCTAGCTAACATTCCATCTAAAAAATCAGTAAACGAGGCTACTACAAATAATATTAAAGCAGTTAAATCTCCATAAAAACCAGGGAGATAGAAGGCTAAGACAAAAAAGGGGACAATTATTATTCGTCCAATTGTTAATATGTTTGGAATTTTTCTAAGCATAATTATTCGTGAAAGAAGTTATATATCTTTTTTGCAACTTTTTCCTCAACACCTTCTACAGACTTTATCTCATCAAAACTAGCAGACTCAACAGATCTTGCAGAACCAAAATGGTTCAATAAAGCCCTTTTTCTAATAGCACCTATACCATCGATCTGATCCAATAATGATTTTGACAATCCTTTAGCTCTTTTGGCTCTATGAGAGGTAATCGCAAATCTGTGAGCTTCGTCTCTAAGTCTTTGCATGAAGAATAAAGTTGGATCATTTTTCTCAAATTTATAGCTTTTGCCATTAAAGAAAAAAGTTTCATCACCACTATTTCTCATTTTACCTTTTGCAATTGCTATCATTGGAAGGTCATGTAGACCTAACTCGTCCAACACTTCTTTCGCTGAAGAATATTGTCCTTTTCCACCATCAATCAGTATTAAATCTGGTAATGTTAAATAATTTCCTTTCTCTAAAATTGCTCTTTTAAATCTTCTAGATAAAACTTCTTTAAGCATAGCAAAGTCATCTTGTTCAGCTCCTTTAGTTTTAATATCAAATTTTCGATATCTCTTTTTAACAAAACCTTCATTACCAAATGTAACCATTGCCCCAACACTATTCGTTCCTGAAATATGACTGTTGTCATAAACCTCAACTAAATTGATTGCACTTTTTAGATTGAATTTTTTAGCAACACCCTCAAATAAATTTTTATTGTTATTAGTTTCGTATAGTTTTCTATTTAAAGATTCTTTTGCATTTTTTTCAGCCATTGCTACAACTTTTGCTTTAGTTCCTTTTTTTGCTGTATTGATGGAAATAGTATTTCCTTCTTTTTTACTCAAAGTTTTCTCTATTAATTTCTTATCTTTAATATCACTATTGATAATAACTAATTTAGGAACAGTTTTATTTTCATAAAATTGCATCAAAAAAGAAGACATGATTTCTGAAATTTCTTGATCTGGATCATGTTTTGGAAAGTAAGCTTGGTTTCCCCAGTTTTGTTTTGATCTATAAAAAAATACTTGAATACAAGCTTTTCCAGATTCTTTATATCCAGCAATTACATCGGCATCAACCAGGTTTGCTTCATTAATTCTTTGCGATGATTGAATTATATTTAGAGATTTTATTCTATCTCTAAAAATTGAAGCTCTTTCAAAATCAAGTTGATCGCTTGCAGTTTCCATTTCTTTAGAGAGATTTTTTTGAATATCTCTAGATTTTCCAGAGACAAACTGAATTGCTTGATCCACAGAGTTTTTATAGTCATCTTTATTTATGTATCCTACACAAGGTCCGGAACATCTTTTAATTTGATAAAGTATACAAGGTCGTTTTCTATTTTTAAAAGTGCCATCATCACAAACTCTTAATTGAAATATTTTTTGAAGCATCTTAATAGTCCAGTTTGCAGTTCCCGCTGATGCAAAGGGGCCAAAATAAAACCCTTCATTTTCTTTTTTACCTCTATGTTTTGTAACTCTTGGCCATTGTTCTTTTTCACCGATAAATATGAAGGGAAATGATTTGTCATCTTTAAGTAAAATATTGAATTTTGGTTTATGTTTTTTGATCAAGTTTGCCTCTAAAAGTAAGGCTTCACTCTCATTTGCAGTAGTTGTGATCTCTAATTTAAAGGTTTGAGATAACATTCTTTCAGTTCTTATTATGTGATTTTTTTCAGCTACATAACTTTTTAATCTATTGGGTAGGTTTTT
>Ga0233433_10003386_pt1 | contig 12889 bp, 7 predicted proteins | sample SI_122_August201_5_FD_179868 | JGI IMG/M metagenome (GOLD analysis project Ga0233433, IMG submission 179868) | Seawater microbial communities from Saanich Inlet, British Columbia, Canada - SI_122_August2016_100_MG | ecosystem: Environmental > Aquatic > Marine > Inlet | place: Canada: British... | reverse complement strand
GTAACGATACAGATCAGGATAGCCAAGACACCCGCAGCGTAACAGCGATTCGTACAGGAACAGAGAGCGCAGGTAGTGGTACAGACGGCACAGTCGGAAGTGGACTAGTCGGCACCTACGGAACCCTCACCCTAAACAGTGATGGAAGCTACAGCTATGTAGCAGATCAAGTAGCAGCTAATGCACTTATATCAGGAGCCACAGCAACCGACACCTTCACCTATACCATCAGTGATAGCAACCACGCCAATACAGGAATATTAACCGATACTGCAGAATTATCCATTACCGTAACGGGTGGCGCAGATGTGACAGCTATTTCTCATAGTGGCACAGGGTCAGGCAGTTCAGGTGAATTTGTAGACAGTGATGTGATCACCATTACCGCAACATTTGATGAAGTGGTAAATGTCACCACGACTAACGGTACACCAGCACTCATTTTAAGTAATGGTGCAAAAGCCACTTATGCCTCAGGAACAGGTACAAATGAGATCACCTTTAGTTATACCGTCTCAGCAGGAGATAATGATGCAACTCTATTGTCCGTCAGGTCATTAACACTCAATGGTGGAGCTATGACTGATGTAGTAGGCGGTACGGTCTCAACACAATTAACCAGCGCTAACTTTGCTAATGTTACGGTTGATGCGACAGCAGCAGCAAACTTCTCAGTGCCCTCTAATGGATTGAAATTGTGGTTAAGCGGCTCTGACGCCAGTACAATTACTAAAGATTCAGATAATAAGGTCTCCCAGTGGAATGATAAAAGTAGTAACAATTACAATATAGCACAGTCAACAGATGGTTATAAACCAATCTATGATGCTGATAGCAAGTCGATTGTCTTTGATGGAAGTGATGATTACTTATGGGCTAATTTAAGTTCAGGTCTTCTATCAAATAATGCGACGGTCATTATGGAGATTACCCCTACAAGTGATACCGGCGCAATGATCGCGCAGGGATATAACTATAATGGGAATGAGTATGGGTGGATATTTCATCGTGGAAAGGACCGACATACACAGAACGATCTTAATAAGTTAGAGTGGTCTTCACATGACCAGAATAATAATGCTAATGGAGACTCGGTAGTAGTCTCTCCGACTGACTCATCTCCACAGTCAAAACAGGTTGCAGTGGTTACAAAAAGTGGAACGACAGTCACTCTTTATAAAGATAATGCAGATATAACGAGCTCAGATACAACAGTTAATGCAGTAAATATTACATATCCTAGAAATAGTAATTTTTGGGTAGGGCAGAGAGGTAGTGATGTAGATGATATATATTTTCAAGAATATTTTAAAGGAAACATACATGAAATAGTAGTATATGATCGTGTGTTGAGTAGTAGTGAATTGACGACAGTCTATAATGGTTTTAGTCAAGATCAATCTGCACAGCTTATTGCCAACTTCACCGCAGCAACTGACGATGTAGGTACCGTAACGGGGACACTCAGCAGCGGTAACTCCACTGATGATACAGCGCTAGCACTTAGTGGAACCAATGCATCGGGTTCAATCGTTAATGTCTACAACGGCACTACCTTCTTGGGTGCTGCCACAGTGAATGGTGCAAACTGGAGCTACAACGCAACTATTGCTGATGGCACTACCTATCAGTTTAATATGCAGGAGATCAGTTCGTCAGGTGCGGCAAGTGCAGTGACTGATAACTTTACGGTTGTAGGAGATACGACGGCCCCTACAGCAACAAGTGTCACCTATTCTGCTGCTGACTCAACAGATAGTAATAGCAATGGGACTTACGAAAATAGTGATGTGATTGCGATCAAGGTCGCTTATGATGAGGTGGTGAGTGTGGTGACGACAGGAGGAACTCCATCTTTAGTGTTAAGTAATGGGGGGAGTGCTGTGTATGCTTCTGGAACTGGAACTGATACACTCACTTTTAACTATACCGTTTCAGGGGGGAATAGTTATGATGTGAGTAATGGTTCTCTGTCGGTGAGTTCATTGAGTTTGAATAGTGGAACCATTACGGATGCTGCTGGGGGGAGTGTTTCTACCTCAGAGACTAGCATTGCTTTTTCTGGGGTTACTATTGATCCTGTTGTTTTGGATCTGAATGGCGACGGCATCGAGATGATGCAGTCGGCATCTATCAACCAATTTGCTATGATCCCAGACGGCACAGCCACCCCCACCAACTGGCTCTCTTCTGACGATGGCTTCCTCGCCTTGGATGTCAACAATAACGGAAAAATTGACAATATCACCGAGCTCTTCTCCGAATACTTTGCGGAGGGAATTAACACAGGTCTAGGCGCACTCAGCACGCTCGATGAGAACAGCGATGGCATTATCGACCAAAACGATAGTCAGTTTGCCAATCTCCAAATCTGGCAGGATTTCAACCAAGATGGGATCAGCACAGCCGATGAGCTAAAATCTCTGGCAGACCACGGTATTGAATCATTCGATCTCAATGTCACAAAAACCAACGAGACTCTCCTCGAAAGCACCCTCCTCTCCAACGGTAGCGTTGGGATGAGCGATGGTACCACCAAAAGCTTCTCAGAGGTCGCTTTTGCTGTTGAGAACAAGGTGGTGGATTCGATCTTGGTAGCAGAGAGTATTGACCTTAGCGCTATCGTAGCAGCGGGCGCAAAAAATATTGAGCAGATCAATATGGAGGGGAATGGTAGTGATACGCTCTCTATTAACCTCAAAGATGTGCTCGATATTACCGACAGCAATAATCTTCTGTTTATAGATGGTGATGCTGATGATCAAGTTATCATCGAGAATGGCTGGCAGCGTCAAGTGAGTAATAGTGAGAGTGTGAGTGGTTACCAACAGTTCAGCATGGAGGGAGTAGAGGCTACTCTCTACATTGATGAAGATGTGAGCAAATTGGTGATGAATAGTTAATATAATTTTAATAGTTAAAAAATAATAGGAAATAGTTAGATAATGAAGATGATACAGATGACCGCCCCGTTGGCGATTCTTACCATGGCGGTGACACCGCTTTCGGCTCACACGCTTGATCAAGCCATTGAGAGGGCGCTGGGTAGTAACCCTGAAGTGCTCTCTGCAAGAGCGGCACATCATGTTGCAGAAGAGCAGTTGGTGAGTGCTCAGGCGGCTTATCTTCCTGTGATTGATTTGAGTATGACCGCAGGGGAGGAGCATACCAATAAACCTGGTTCTGCAGGACAGGATATGTGGCAGCAGGATCACTCTATTACCCTGACTCAGAAACTTTTTGACGGAGGTTCTACTAGCAGTTCGATAACGCGTAGTAAGGAGATGTTGAAAAATGCAGATACTCGTGTCAAAGATCTAACAGGGACTATTACGCTGAATGTGATTGAATCTTGGTATGAGCTCTATCGACTCCAAAAAGTGTCACAAATGATCGGGCGTAATGTAGAACAACATAAAAAAGTATTTGCTCAGATTCAGCAGAAGGTCAAAGCAGGGGCAGCAGGTAAGGCAGAGCTAACCGCAGCAGAAGGGCCTTATATTGGCGCACTGACAGCGCAGGTAGCTAATCGAGGTCAGCTCTCTGATGCGCTTGCTCGCTATAGTAAAGTGGTGGGTGAGGCGCCAGAGACAGCCCTACAGCAACCACTGCCGCTACTAGCAACAGAGCCGTTACCAGAAAATGTAGATCAGCTGGTTGAACAGGTACTCGCCTCTGCCCCCGCTATTCGCACGGCCGAAGCAAATTTACTGGCGGCCGAGGCTGACTTTATCGGCTCTAAAGCGGGAATGTTACCGACGCTTGATTTAGAGTTAAAAAATCTATACAAACATGATGCGGCGGGTACGGCAGGGGATGAGTGGGGTTGGACGGCACTGTTGAAGATGAATTACAATCTCTATCGAGGTGGTGCAGATAAAGCGCGTGAGCGTGAGACCGCTAAGGCGAAAATAGATAGCCGTGAGCAGCTTAATCTGGCAATAAGAACTGCGGAAGAGCAGGCGAGAATTAACTGGAGCGCACTGCAAGTCTCTACCCAAATTCTAAAACTTAACCAGCAAAATATGAGGACAGCGACTGAAACTAGGAACGCCACCAATGAGCAGTTCAAACTGGGTGAGGCAGATATTATGGCGATTATGGGGTCGGAAGACGCACTCTTCCAAGCTCAGCAGACTGTTCTACAAGAGCAGATTACAGGCGCTATCGCTCGTTTGCGCCTTCTGAACCAGCTGGGCACACTCTCTAGTCACTACTATAATGAGCCGGCAGAAGCGCAGGAAGAGAGTAGTGAGCTGAGCGATATCGAGTTAGATCAAGTGTTAAATCGTGTTGTTGATAATGCGGAAAAAGTTATTGAGGAAGTGGGTGGTATCATAAAAGAGTCTGTCGAAGGAGTGACAGATGGTGTTGAAAAAGCGACAGAGGTGATTAAGGAGCAGGGAGGTAAAGCGATAGAGGGCGGAAAAGAGATGTTGGAGAAAGTTAAACCACAACCTATCTCATCATTAAAGTTATCACCTGAGCCGGTGCCTGTTATGGCAGATATTTCGGCGGAAGAGTCATCATGGGAAGCGGCTTACAAGAAGATGAAAGAGGCTGGTTGGGTGAAGTGATGCTACAAAAAGATTCCGCCTCGTTGTAAGCACTCTGTATGAGAAAACTTCTGTTCGATGCCGTCTCAGACGCTGTCTCACCTGAATCACATACAATACTCTCAACGGAGCTATTACTGAAAGGGGATTATATCCGTAGTGGAGACAATCTCATTATTAAAGGTAAAATGGGTGAAGAGGTGGTGGTTGAGGGATACTTTTCTGGTGAGAGCTCTCCTATCTTAGTGTCCCCACTGGGGCACAGCTCTCTCCAGATATTATCTCTAAACTACTGCTCAACAGCGATGCCGTTCAAGTGGCAGGACCTGCCGACACCTTAAGATTTCCTGGCGCACTGGGTAGTGTTATCGGAACCGTTGATGATATAGGATCAGGTAGAGTGACTGCGAAAGGGGCGGATGGTTCCATTCGAGTATTAGAGAAAGGGGGCGCAATCTACAAAAATGATGTGGTGGAGACTGTCGGCAGAAGCTATGTCGGTCTGCGCATGAATGATGATACCAGCTTCCAGATGGGAAAAGAGAGTAGAGCGATACTCGATAACTACGAGTATACTTCCGCAGGAGAGGATGGAGAGCCTGCAACGGGTAAATTTGAAGCAACAGTTGTTACTGGATTTTTTCGTTACGCGAGCGGAAAGCTCGGTGGAATGGGAGGTAAAAGTGCTCACTCCACCATTAAGACCCCCACCGCACAGATCGGAATTAGAGGCTCTGAACTGCAAGGTCAGGTAGAGAAAGATGGCTCCAGTGTTTTTGTGCACCAGTCAGGAGTGTTAGATGTTTCTGATGCGAATGGCAGAGGAACCGTGACTCTCACCACTCCCGGTACTGCAACAGGTGTACGCATGGGGGGAGGCGCACCTGATCCTGTATTTGAGGCGCCTGACTCCCTCGTCAATAGCTTTTCAGCAGTCATGCCAGCAGTTCCTGCCTTTGCAGAGGCTGCTAGAGTAGAGGCAGAAGAGAGCAGAATAGAAGCTGAAGAGGTAGCGAAAGAGGAGGGGGAAGGGGGTAAAGAAGAGGGAGAGGATGGAGAGGTGGATGAGGAAAATTCAGAAGAGGAGGGGGAGAGTGAAGAGGGTGATATCGAAGAGGAGGGCGAAGGAGAAGAGGAATTACTAGAAGAGGAATTGCTAGAAGATGAGTTAGAGGAACAGCTTGAAGAGGTGATGGAGAATCTAGACGAAAATGAGCAAGAAGCACTTGAAGAGATGATGGATATTTTCGGGGGCGCTGATGAGGATGTTGGAACTGAAGATTTAATGGCTCTCTTTGGCGGAGAAGATGGGTTTGGAGATGAAGGTTTTGAGGGTGAGGGAGGGTTAAATCTATTTGGGGGAGGAGATAGCGAAGAGGGGGAAGGTGATCAGGAATTTATGAATCTCTTTGGAGGTGGAGGTGAGGAGGGGAATGATATTAACGATCAATTCAGCGGAGAAGATGGAGGTGACTCTGATGATGAAGTTTTTGAGGCTAAAACTTTTATGATGGACTCATTTCAAGACTCTTTTCTGGATGCAATGAGAGGGGGCTATGATGACGAGGATTCTGCTGAAGATGATGAATATCAAGATCCCTACGAAGCTGCCATGGATGCCTATATCGACTCTCTGGTAGATGATTACCTAGATAGTCTAGAAGATTCGGATGATGACAGAGATGATGATCAGGAAGCAGCAGTAACAGAGGAGGAGGAGGACGAAGAAGAGGAGGTGGCAGAGGACGATACCACTGCGCCAACAGCAATCGTAATCCAAGAGACAGTTGGGAGTAGTGATAATGCGACGGTGCAAAGTTCAGAACTTGGAGTTGCTTATCTGGTAAATAGTAATATTACGGTAAATAATCTTACTGACATTACCGGCAGTGATGATGACCAATGGAATAGTGTTACAATCACGGTCGTTGATACCAATACAGATCTATCAGCCAGCGGTCTTGTTGATGGAACCTATAAAGTCTATACAGCGGATATTTCAGGTAATCTCTCAAATAGTTCGAGCAACACGCTCACTGTGGAAACAGATAATGGGCTGGTATTTGATGGTGTTAATGATTATATAACATTAGGAGATGTTTTAAATGATCCGTTTGGGGTGGATAGTAATGAGTTTAAGCTTGAAGTTACATTAACCCCAACATCTCTCGCAAGCAGTCTTACGAATCATAATGTGGGAAATGTATTCTTTGCAAAAGCATCAGATCCTGACAATGATAATATAGAAGTGGGTATTAATACAGATGGTCAGCTTTTATTATATATTGATGCAGCAAGTAATGATCCTTCTGCTGTAACAATGGGAGTTGCTGGTGATATCGTAATAGGATCTGAAAATGTAATATCTGTACATTATAATGACGGCATTGTAACCACCGTTATTAATGGGGCTACATATACAGATGATACAACCTGGAATTTAGGGGGTAGTAGAAGCATAGATACTGCATCTGGATCTCCAGTGACAATTGGTGCTTCATTACATGTTGATACTTACTTTACTGGGGCTATTAAATTAGTAAAAATATATGATTCTGATAATTTAGTCTCTTCATACAACTTTACTGGAAATTCACCATCGTTTAATGATTTAACGGGTAGTAATGATGGTACCCATGTAGTTGATCCAATCGTAATTGATCTAGATGGTGATGGTATTGAGATGGTGCAATCGGTATCTACCAACCAATTCTCTATGACCTCAGATGGCACAGCCACCCCCACCAACTGGCTCTCTGGCGATGACGGTTTCCTTGCTCTTGATATTAACAACAACGGAAAAATAGACAACATTACCGAGCTCTTCTCCGAATACTTTGCGGAGGGAATTAACACAGGACTTGGCGCACTCAGCACGCTCGATGAGAACAGCGATGGCATTATCGACCAAAATGATAGCCAATTCATCAATCTTCAAGTCTGGCAGGATTTCAATCAAGATGGGATCAGCAGCGCTGACGAACTAAAATCTCTGGCAGAACACAGTATTGAATTTTTTGACCTCAATGTCACAAAAACTAACGAGTCACTTCTCGATAGCACCCTACTCTCTAACGGAACGGTTACAATGAGTGATAGCAGTAACAGAGTTTTTTCTGAAGTCGCCTTTGCAGTTGAAAGCAAAATAGCAAGCAGCGAAGAGATGAACACAATCTTAGTTGCTGACTCGATCGACCTTAATGCAATTCTTATAGGGGGAGCGAAAAATATAGAGAAGATTAATATGCAGGGTCATGGAGATGATATTCTCACCCTAAAAGTAGAAGATCTGCTCGATATCACCGACATCAATAATATCCTCTTTGTCGATGGTGATACTGATGATCAAGTAATCATCGAGTCAGGATGGAAACAGCAAGCTCAAAACGATCACACTCACCACGGATATCACCAGTATAGTATGGAGGGCGTTGAAGCAGCGCTCTACATCGATGATGATATTAATAAATTGGTGATGAATAGTTGATCCATTAGATCTGTTTGGAAAGCCCCTGTTTTTTGCAAAGACTATGACCACAAATTTAAGTTTAAGCTCCCCAAACCCCAACTTTTCTTTCATTATATTTGAGCTCTTTGTGCCAAATTTTATCATCCCAAGCTGTTTCTGGGTTACGGTTGAAGATGATTAGATGGACCTCCTCGGCATGGTAGCTATCTGCATAATCTACACTCTGTTTTATCCCTTGTTCAATCGTCGAATCTAAACTATGTCTCAATATTTTTAGCTCTATAATGACGCGCTGGACCTCTCCAAAAAAACCGTGTTCAGGATCTATAGGCCACTCTATAGAGAGATCGGTTCTTTTCCTGCCTAAACCATACTCTCGATTGATTCTTCCCCCGCCATTAATAATTCTCTGCAGAAAAGCTTGCATGAGTAGTTGAGGGCCAGCCTCTTTGTAGTCGAATTTCTCAATCCAGCTATCGGCATGTTCTCGAAAGAATTGCTGGAACGCTTCCAGTAGTTTGGAAATGTCAATTTTATTATCTGGGGTGAGATACCAGCTCTGCTCTTGGTTGACAATGATGTCTTGAGTAACTGTTGTTAGCTCTCTGGGGATGATCTCTTGGTAGATACGGTTGCTGATCTTCAGGGTTGGTTTTCTAATGATCAACCCTAAATCTACTAAATATTGGAGATCATCATCCACTATGTTGTCTGCCTCTATCTCTTCTGACTCTAACATAGCCGAGATGACTCTATGAACTCTGGGTTCTTTTAGTTTGTCTGCTAGTTGGTCTAGATGGGTGGCTCTAGATCTGATCAAACTCTCTCTAGCGGCTTGATAGTGCTCTAGGGTAATGTTAATGGTGCGATCTCTTAACGCTCTGTTTTTCCAACTCATCTCATAGGCCAGTGCATTGACTAACCAAGGTTGTCCTTTGGTATCTTCCCATAACGCTGGATAGATCTCTGTAGCAAACGCTTGTCCTGTCTCGGTGGTATGTTGTTGGTATAGCTCTTTCACTTCTTGTTGGGTGAAGTTTCCTAGCCGTAGGGATTCTGATTTAATATTAAAAGCAGATCCACCCGTGATAATCTCACCATCAGAGCGATGGATGCGATAATCTTTTATATCTCGCAAGCCACATAAAACGATTGTCTGTGGAAAGTGGTCTGGGCGCTGGGCATAACCTGCACGGATTTGGCGCAAAAGGGAGATTAGCGTATCGCCAATAAGCGCATCGGCTTCGTCTAGAAAAAGAACAACTGGTTTGGTGCTTAACTCTGCTAGCTTCGTTAATACTCCTTTAAGACGATTATCTACCTCAACAGCTCTCCCCTCATCTTTATACCAAGAAGCAAGCCTATCATCATTTAAGTAGAGAGAGCTAGAGTCAGTGATAACGCTACATACTCCTCCAATCCCACTCTCTTTATCATTACGAGAGGCTTGAGCGGCCTCAATATTTGCATAGAGTGCGTTGTAATCATCAGCGTTATTCAGTGTCTCCATCATCTCTAACAGAGCGCTGGTTTTACCTGTTTGACGAGGGGCGTGAAGGAGGAAGTATTTTTTGCTAGCAATCAGCATCTCTACCTCTTCCCAATCAATACGCTCTAGTGATGAGATATGGTAATGATCCGCTGAATTTGTGGGGCCTGCTGTGTTGAAAAACTTTTTCATAATTTAATGATTCTAACATAAAATGGTAATTTCGTACTAAAGCGCTCTTACCTTTTACTCTCTTTTACCCTCTTTTATCTCTAGCGGTAGGTAAAAAAGAGTCGTTCCATTCGATCAGTTTAGGGAGGATTTTTTGAGTCTCTAATACGCCAAACTGTTCAAAAGAGTGGAATAGATCTGCATCGGGATACTTTTTACTCATCTCATCTCTAAAAATATCACAATGTTTGTAACTTTTTAAGTTGCGCGCTAACTCTTTTTTGAATTGTGATTTAATTAAGATCGCGCCAGTGACTCGTTTAACTTCACTCTCAAATCCGCCCAGCTGCTTTAGTGCGTGCAGTTGTTTCATATAGGCAACACACTCTCCACGGACGATGATTTTCTCAATACCATAGCGTTTTTTTGGGGTCTCCATTCCTCTCATATGGTCGTAAGCGTGAGAAAATTCGTGAATTAAGAGGGTGGTTAATCGTGTGCCCCCCTTTTTGCGTAGTGGTGAGTCTGATATGTTTATGCGGTATAGTTGTTTGCCACTTTTCTTCCACTCTCTCCAGTCAAAGTAACTGGGGTCATCTGACTTATGGGGGCAGTATTGTAAAATTGGTTTCGGAATGGTCGCTATCTCTGGCTGAAAATCTGTTTTAGCGATCTCTTTAATGGCGCGTTCAAATTTTGTAAAGACAACTTTGGCAGAGAGTGGGGCTCTTCCATTAGCTAATGATGAGTTATCTATGAGCGCATATCGCAGTCGATACCCATCGACTATTTTTTCTATATATTTGACACTCTCACAACGGTTCATATGTCGAGTCTGTTGATTGAGTGCTATATTTTCTGGCATTTTCACCTTAATCACTAATGGTCCGCCACCTTTACTTTTAGCGTCTGTATTTTTAATATAGAGGTGCTTCCCTCTCTCCCATGCACTCACCTCTGTCGCGGCGTATGGCGCATAACAGAGTGCTATAATGATATAAAATAGTCTTTTCATGATATTTTTTATGAGATTAATGTGAGTTGTTTTAGGGTCTCTAATTTTTTTATAAATAGATATTTTCCGGATTTTTCAATTACACCATCTTCATAAAGGATGGCAAGTGCTCTAGATACTGACTCTCTGCTAGTGCTAGTCATTATTGCGATGTCATGTTGGGTCGGCATGGGATGAATAAGAGGTTCTGATTTGAACTTAGGGTGAATATGGATTAATTTTAGTAGCAGTTTATGAATTCTTTTAGGTGCGCCAACATCAGTAAGATCCATAATTCTTTCATCTTGTTGCCGAATCATATTGACATGATCAATCAATAACTGATGCATCACTTTAATGTGGTTGAAGATAAACTGTTTTGATTGTGGGTAGGGTAGAATCGCAATTATTGAGGATGCTGCAGTCTCAATAGATGCAGAACGAGGTCTGCCATCAATGATTGAAAACTCTCCAAAATAGCTTCCTCCAGTTAGAAATGAGAGACCAATCTCTCTACCAGATGGACACCAACTACTAACTTTTACTCGACCATCAATAATAAAGTAGAGCTCTTGACTGTTGTCTCCCTCGTTTATTATAGTCTCTCCTTTCTTAAATTGTTTAATTCGACATTGAGTATATAGCTCCTCCTTTTCTGATCTAGAAAAAGCTGCAAGTAGAGATATGTTGGCAAAATCTTTTCGTCTATCCATAATTTTTTTATATGTTACGCAAATGTGAGCACCATCACATTTTCTTGTAGGTAACACTGTATAGTTGGAACCATGTTATGAGCTATATGGGTTGTATGTAAGTTGATATTAACACAAGATCATAGCATAAGTTTTACATAAATAGTTTCATATTAAATAATATATTAGGAGAAGTAAAATGGAAAACAAAGCAGCGGAAGGGGTAGCAAAAATGGCTCAACAGAAGGCAGCAATGAATAGAATGCAGGCAACTCAGCGCTTAAATAGCATGAGACAGATGATGAATAAACCACGCCCAGCAATGAAACAGTCATAAGCTTAGAATTAGAATATTAATTAAATTAAATTAAAAAGGAAGATATATCATGTACTATTCAATGCCAGAAGTAGCAGAAGAGACATATAATGAGGATGGATCTGGATCAATCAGTTATGCAGATGGTTCAAGCGAATCGTTTAATGCAGATGGTTCAGGAAGTTTCACCGAAGCGGATGGTTCCGTGTCGACATGGGATGGAGAGGGAGGCGGTAGTTATGCTGGGCCAGACGGATCATCCTCCAGTTGGGATGCGGATGGTTCTGGTAGCTTTACGAGCCCAGACGGCTCATCAGGTAATTGGGATGTTGATGGTTCTAGCTCTTATACGGACTCTGAAGGAAATACGGAAAGTTGGGATGCTGAAGGAAATGTCTCACACAGTGATGCAAATGGCGAATCAATGGAGGTTGGTGAGCCTATGCCGGGTGACTATCCTAATGATGATGGTTCAATGGATACGGTGAATGATGATGGTTCAATGACTCACTCTGAGCCAAATGGCGAAACTACCGACTATAGTGATGATGGCTCTATGAGTACCACTTATCCTGATGGCTCTACAGAGACTATGAATGCTGACGGTTCTGGAAGTTGGGAAAGTTCTGATGGCTCTGTATCAACATGGGATGGTGAAGGTGGTGGTAGTTTCACAGGATCAGATGGATCTACTGGAAACTGGAATGCAGATGGTTCTGGATCGTTCACTGGAGCAGATGGTTCTAGTGGTACACATAATGCGGATGGATCAGGTTCGTACACTGATGCAGATGGAAGTACAAGCACAATGAATGCAGATGGTTCTGGTTCCTTTACAGATGCAGATGGAAATACAGAGAGCTGGGATGCTGAAGGCAACTTCTCTACAGAGCCAGCTCCTGCTGACGGACCAATGGAGCCAGGAATGGATCCAATGCAGGGTGACATGGGACCAGCAGGTGGCGAGCCGATGGAGCCAGGAATGGATCCAATGCAGGGTGATATGGGACCAGCAGGCGGCGAGCCGATGGAGCCAGGAATGGATCCAATGCAGGGTGACATGGGACCAGCAGGCGGCGAGCCGATGGAGCCAGGAATGGATCCAATGCAGGGTGATATGGGACCAGCAGGCGGCGAGCCGATGGAGCCAGGAATGGATCCAATGCAGGGTGACATGGGACCAGCAGGCGGCGAGCCGATGG
>Ga0233433_10003382_pt1 | contig 12901 bp, 12 predicted proteins | sample SI_122_August201_5_FD_179868 | JGI IMG/M metagenome (GOLD analysis project Ga0233433, IMG submission 179868) | Seawater microbial communities from Saanich Inlet, British Columbia, Canada - SI_122_August2016_100_MG | ecosystem: Environmental > Aquatic > Marine > Inlet | place: Canada: British... | reverse complement strand
CGGTTTTAGTCGTGTCGCCCCAGATGAGGAGATCTGCCTTATGACGTTTGAGCCAGCCTGCACCAAGTTCCGCCGCCATAGAGAGGGACGATGGCAAAAACGTATCGGCTTTGGCAGACGTGAGCGCGCGATCCAGAACCTGAATTTTCAAACCCAAGCGCCCCGACAAACGGGTCGCAATATGTTGGGCAGATCGTCCCGATGAGTCACCGGCCATGGGGCATATGAGAAGGGTCAGCGGCTCGACCGCATAGAACACATCTTCCGGATCGTAGAGGTCCAGCACCGAATCATTATCTTTCGGTTGGCTTTTCAGTCGATCAATGAAGGCGGTTAAGATCATGGATTAAGTATACCGCGTAAGCCCTTGTATCGTTCCATCCCGAAATTGGGCTGTGGATAAATCTAATGCTGTGGATAAATCTAATAAGGCATTTGAGTCATTAGCTTACTAATTTTGGCTTAAATAAGAGTTTAAGAGCGGTAGGCGATGTCGGCCGACGTACTAGAAGTCAGAACACCGTCCTTTTCGTTCCCAATCACCAAACCGGGTTGGTTCGGGACCCTTTGGCCCACCAACTTCGTCGGCATCAGTGTCGCTGGTTTTGCCGGGCTTGATCGGCGTTGCCGGCTTCTCTGATTCCTTCTTTTCAGAGCGCGGAGGTGAGCGGGTATCCTGTGACACCTAAGACGCCTTGGGGCCAAACAGAAACCAGAGGATCAACCCGAGGAACGGCAGCACCAGAATCAAGACGATCCACAACACTTTGGTGCCCGTCGTGGCAGAGCTCTGGATCGTTTTTACGACCGCATAAACATCCGCGATGAGAATAAGCAGGCCAAATAGACCGCCGACTTCAATGCCCATTTTACAATCTCCGTGTTGCTCAGACGTCTAAGGTTTCAGTCTACGGGTGTTCACTAAAATGTCACTCGGCTGCGGCTCTAGCCGCTTGGTCCAGAGGCAGCAGACTTTTCCCAAGCATCCGTCCAAAGGTTAGTGCGGGCGTGACGAGCATGCCGCCGCAAAAAGAACTGCCCATCATCGCCCCTTGGCCGAGGGATTCTCCCGCCGCATATAATCCGGCGATAGGCGTGCCGTCCTCTCGGATCACCTGTAGGTCGGTGTTGACTTTAAGCCCAACTGTGCTCGAGACCGAAAATGCCTGCGACCGGATGGCGTAGAACGGCCCGTCGGCAACTGGGCGGGGCATATGTTTGCGACCGAGTAAATCCTGCCCAGAGCCCTGACTGTCGTTGTAGGCGTTGACGGTTTCTTGCAAGGCGTCTGATGGCAGGCCTGCCTTCTCTGCTAGGGCTGCAATGCTGTCAGCGACGTAGAACATTGGCTCACCGTTTTCAGCGGCTGCTTTGATATCGTCGGCGCTGACGGTGGCAAACAAAGGCGGGGCCTCTTTCAGCGTTGTAGAGTCGAATACGATCCAATGGCGCAGGTCTGGCTGCTCTTGAATGGCGTGTTCACGCACGTCGACGCTTGGTTCGTCTTCACGGATAAAGCGTTTGCCATGGGCGTTGATATAAATCTCCCAGGGCATGCGCCGTTCCGGCCAATGGATTTGACGGCAACGCACTTTGCTCGGCACGTCATAAGACTGCATCACCACGCCGAAACTGGTCAGGTAGTTCTCATGGCCCCAGGCGGTGCCACCTGCGGTTAAACCCAGGTTCAGTCCGTCGCCGATACAATGGGGATAGGAGTGGTCGCCGTAGGCAGGGTGACCACTCAGCTCTTTGTACATAGCCCCGTTGGCGACATAGCCGCCCGCTGCGATGACCACAGAATCGGCAGAATAGGTATCGCTCCCGCCGTCATCAGATTGCGTGGTCACGCCCGTCACAGACCCATCTTGGCCTTGAATCAGCGCCGTGACCCGGGTGTTGAGCTTGAGGGTGACCCGTCCACTCGCAACGGCAGATTCAAACGGCGGTATTAGGACCTCCAAGATTGATTTACCGAGGTGCTCTCCCCAGACGTAACGATGAACACTGTAGGGCTCGTGGGCTTGCCCTTTGACAGGGTGATCGGGCAGCGGCTTGAAATTGATGGTCTCAAGCCAATCCAAAGTCTCCGCGGCGTTGTCTACGGCCAAGCCGGCAATATCGCGATCGGCGGTGTTTTGGGAGATGCGCATGATGTCTTCAATGTGCATCGTCGGTGTGTCGTCGATCCCCTTCTCTTTTTGCAAGCGGGTCCCCGCCGCGCTCATCTGCCCAGAACTGAGATGCAGAGTGCCACCGACTTCGGCAGCGGTCTCAAGCACCAAAACTTTGGCATTGCGCTCGGCCGCGAAGATTGCCGCTGGCATTCCTGCTGTCCCTGCGCCGATGATGATGACGTCCCAGTCTTGGCTCATTGTTATCTCCTGATCCCTATTTGTTGGACATCATAGCGACGGAATTTTATCCGTCACGGGTCCGCAAGCCTGTATTCCCTGTCCGAACGATGGCAGGCCACGCGTCTTTAATGCTTGACCAAACCGCGCTATCGACCGACCGTCAAGGTATGAAACATAGCCCCACATCTGTTCGCCGCCAGTATGTCGACGGTCGTTTTGGCCAAATCCATATGCGGGTTGCAAAACCGAAGTCCGAGTCGGAGAAAATCCCGCTTCTGTGTTTTCACATGAGCCCCAACTCAAGCCTTATCTATCAAACGTTTCTGGGTCACATGGGGGTCGACCGTTTAGCCGTCGCGCCTGATACCCCAGGCTTCGGTGAGTCAGACCCACCAACGTCGCAACCATCGATCTCAGACTATGCCGCGGCGATGACAGACGTGATGGATGCGCTCGACCTAAAGCAGGTCGATGTGATGGGCTATCACACAGGGTCAGAAACATGTGTTGAGCTTGCGTTGCAGCAGCCTGACCGCGTGCGTAAACTGATCCTCACCTCGGCACCGATTTTCTCGGACGAAGAACTCTCAGGTTTCCGTGATCATTACTCAAAACCCGAGTTGAGCGAAGACGGCAGCCATGTGGCTGAGAAGTGGAAATCCTATCTGCATTGGGCTGGACCAGGTTGGACAATGGAACATGTCGCCGTGCAGTTCGCAGATGCCTTACGTCGACCTGATATTTCGTGGTGGGGTCATAGTGCTGCGTTCGATTTCCCCATGAAGGATAAATTGAGCCAAGTGCTTCAGCCAGTTCTGGTGCTTAATCCGAACGACGATCTCGTCGAGCAGTCGCGTCGGGCCGACGGCATTATGCAGAACGGTCGCATCCACGAGTTGCCCGATTGGGGCCACGGATACCTCGATATTCACACCGACGAAGCTTGTGCGCTTGTCCGCGAGTTTTTGGATTCGGAAACAACTTCGTGATTGGGGTGCCCGTCCGTAAAGGCTATGTCGATGGTCGCTTTGGCCAGATCCACTATCGTATCGCCCAGCCTGAAACGGCGACCAAAGCACGCCCGTTGGTGTGTTTTCATATGAGCCCCTATTCTAGCATTATCTATGAGCGGTTTCTCAGTGAAGTAGGCCGTGATCGGGTTGCGATTGCTATGGATACGCCGGGTTTCGGAGAATCCGACCCGCCGTCCAAGCCCCCGGTGATTCCGGACTACGCTGGTGCCGCGGCTGATCTCTTGTCAGCATTGAATCTCACCTCTGTCGATCTCATGGGCTATCACACCGGCTCCAAGGTCGCCGTCGAAACGGCAATTCAAAACCCAGATCTCATTCATCGGGTCGTTATGGTCTCGGCCCCCATGTATACGGATGAGGAATTGGCCGAGGCCAAACGGATCTATGGTCCGGAGCCGCTCAAAGAAGATGGGTCGCATGTCCAGGCCTGGTGGCAGTCGGCGGTGCGCTGGAGCATGACGGGCCGTTCTCTAGAAGATATCGGTCGTGTGTTTTGGGCGAGGCTGTTGAATCCTTCGATTTCGTGGTGGGGGCACAATGCCGCTTTCGCCTATGACAGTCCGGCGAACATACCCAAAGTGACGCAGCCCATCTTGGTTCTGCGGCCCGAAGATGATGTATGGGAACGCACGGCCCGCGCTAAAGGGTCGCTGACCCACGCCGCCAGCCGTATCCATGATCTGCCTGGATGGAGTCATGGCTTTCTTGATCTCAAGACAAAAGAAGCCGCTGCCATCGTGCGGGACTTCCTAGATCAAGCCTAAGGGCTTACAACCCCTCTCAATCTACTAAACGCACGGAGATCAAGATGAGAATTCTCGCCCTCGCATTGACGATTTTGTTCACGTCTATAACGGCACAGGCGGAACAGGCGTCCATTAGCGCAGAAGCGCTGGCCAACCTTCAAGGCAAAACCATTTTGCTTGCGGGGGCGACCGGCAAGAACGGCAGGTATGTTCTCAAACGCCTCGGCGATCTTGGGCTGACCGTGCGGGCGATGAGCCGCGACATTGAAGACGCCGCAGAAGAATTCGGCAGCCAATATGATTGGGTGGAGGCGGATGTCACTGAGCCTGCAACCCTAACCAAAGCGGTTGAGGGTGTTGATATTGTTATCTCCGCTGTTGCCACGGCGTGGCCGATAGGCAGCAACCGGTCTGAGAAAGTTGATTACGAAGGGACGATCAATCTGTCCAAGGCCGCAAAGGCTGCGGGTGCCACCCGCTTTGTTATCATTACCTCGTCGTCGTCCGGCGTGAAGGATCACTTTCTCAACACGATCGGTGGTGATGTCCTGATCTGGAAGGGTAAAGCTGAACAGGTTTTGGTCGACTCCGGCCTTGAGTATGTCGTTGTTGGACCGGCCGGTATTGACGACAGCCCCGGCGGTGAAAAAGCGATCGGCCTTATTCCACGCAGTGAATATGAGAGCGGTATGTTCATAGGTCGCGAAGACATGGCCACGGTCATTATCGCCGCTGCCGGTCGTGCCGATGCCAATGGCCGCGTCTTCACCACGACCAATATCGCTGGCCCCTCGTCCGATGCCTGGCTGGATCGCTTTGCCCTTATGCCCACTGATTTGAATCTACCCGATGATTGATCCGGCCGCATGAGTCAGCGTCACTCCGACTCAAACGATAAATCCGACCCCCTTGCATCCCGTGCTGCTGCGCTGACACTCCTCAGCGGTGCGGTGCGTGAAGGTAAGGCCATCGATAAGCGGTTCCAGAAAATCGCCGGACAGCTTGAACCGCGCGACCGAGCGTTCGTACGCCACCTTGTGGCGACAACACTTCGCCGTCTTGGTCAAATTGATGCCGTCCTCAAAACTTTCACCACGCGCGCGCCACCAGCCCAGGTTGAAGACATCCTTCGTCTCGGCACCGCGCAAATACTTTTTCTTGAAACCGCACCCCATGCCGCCGTCGACACCTCGGTGGGATTGGTTAAGCGGGTCCGTCAACCGCGCTTGACCGGTCTGGTCAACGCCGTTCTGCGCAAAGTTGCGGCCACGGGCCAAGACATTGTCGCCGATCAAAACTGGCCGCGCCTGAACACGCCGGGTTGGTTGTGGGATGGCTGGACCAAGGCCTATGGCGAGACGACAGCGCATCGCATGGGTGAAGCGCACTTGGCTGCAGCGCCGCTCGACCTGACGGTGAAAGACCCGGCGTCGTCGGAGAAGTGGGCTAAGGATTTGGAGGCCGAACTGCTTCCCACCGGATCTTTGCGTCACACCGCATCGGGCATGATTCAAGACCTCCCAGGTTTCGCGGAGGGCGCCTGGTGGGTCCAGGATGCCGCAGCCGCAATGCCGGCCCGGATACTATTGCAGGCTACTGCCACATCAACCGATTCGCGTGTCGCTGATTTGTGTTCAGCTCCCGGCGGCAAAACGCTTCAGTTGGCGGCGGCGGGACGCCAAGTGACGTCCATGGATTCTTCCGAAACCCGCCTGACGCGGGTGCAGGAGAATCTTGATCGCATGTCTCTGAAGGCGGAGATCGTTCACGCCGACATGATGCGCTGGACACCGCCTCAGCTTTTTAATGCGGTGTTGCTCGATGCACCCTGTTCAGCAACAGGAACACTCCGCCGCCATCCCGATCTTGGCTATCTCAAAAAACGACGAGATGTCCTTGCTTACCCCGAGACTCAGAAGGCTCTCCTTAAACGAGCCGCTGAATTTCTCACGCCTGGGGGCGTGCTGGTTTATGCGGTTTGTTCCTTAGAGCCCGAAGAAGGTCAGGGCGTTGTCGACGCTGTGCTCAAAGACGCGGGCTTGTCTCGCCAGCCGATTGACCCAGCGCCTCTTGGGCTTGATTCCAACTGGATAGACAGTGCGGGCGCACTGCGCACGTTGCCCTACTATTGGCATCACCGTGGCGGTCTCGACGGCTTTTATGCGGCTGTCTTGAAGAAAAACGGTTAAACGATTTCCAGGTAGCGCTGACGTAGCGTAGCGCGGTCGATATCGCTGAGCTCTAAGATGTCACGCACGTATCCATCGATGGACCCGCCAACGATTCTCATTTCGTCAAAGGCCGCCTCTATTTTCTCCGGCTGAACGGCAAACAACTGATGGACATCTTGCAAGGTACAAACGGGATCCGTGCCGTACGATGACACGTGGGCGTTCCAATACTGATCAACATAAAATTGAGTCTGCGCGACAGCACCATATCCCTCTGCCGACAGCATGTAGTCTGCTCGTGCGTCGCCTTGCGAAACGCCTAATGTTGTTAGCAGAAGGGCACTCGCAATTCCCGTGCGGTCTTTACCGGCAGAGCAATGCAACAGGATGGCGTCATGGCGGGACCCAAGTATGGCGTGAAGCATCTTGGCAAATTGTCCCGACTGGTCACGCACAAATTCCCGATACCCGTTTTGTTGGTCGGTCAGAGCATGGTCAATATTGATTTCACCGCGCATAAAACGCCCGACCGTGTCGTCGATCCCTGGGGTGCCGACCGGCCACACTGGTAGCGCTTTCATATCGGGCGCGTGACCTTCAGCGTACTGGTTAGGGTGCTCGCGTCGTTCGTCATCGGTGCGAAAGTCGCACACCACGCCGATGTTTAGAGCAGCAATGTCTGTTTGCGCCGAGGCGTCCGCAAACGCGAGATGGCCCGACCGGAACATCCGGCCCAGACAAACTCGGCCTCCGTTCTCAGTTGGATAGCCGCCCATGTCGCGGAAATTGATGGTGCCAGGAAATCGCAAATGCCGGTCGAGGAAGGTCATTGTCTAGCGGTCCAACTTTTCCCAGTCGGCACGAGTCAGGCCATAAACATGAACCGCCATACCCTTCAGGTTCAGGTCCTCGCGATAGGATTCGCCTAACCGCTTGGCGACGGCTTGTGACCGCGTGTTCACTGGGCTGATGATCGAAATAATGTCATCCCAGCCCAATACTTCGAACGCGTAATCGCGGGCGGCTGTTGCTCCTTCGGTGGCGTAACCCTTACCCCAATGTTCTTGGGCTAAGGCATATCCGAGTTCAGGCCCGGGCCAAGTTTCCGGGTAGTACAATCCCAACCGCCCAACAAATGTGCCCGTGTCCTTTTCTTCAACCACCCACTGTCCAAAACCGCGTAGGTGCCAGTGACCGATGATGGCTGACATGGACCGCCATGCCTCTAGGCGATCCATCGGCTTGCCACCAAGGCTGATGAATTTGCTGACTTCAGTATCTTCCACCATCGCGGCATAGGCGTCGATGTCGTCGGCTTTGAACGGCCGCAGTATCAGCCGCTCGGTCTCAAGTGTGGGAATCTCCATGGCTAACAAGACTCCAGTCTAAATGTTGTATCGGTCGGCCTTGTATAGCGCTTGATGCGCTGGGTCGGAGAACCAGTCTATGGTTTTCTCAAGGCCACATTTTAATCCATCATGCCCGGCGTGATCAGGAGTCCATCCCAATAGAGTTTTTGCTTTGGCATTTGATGCCCACAAGCGCTCCACCTCCGAAGTGTCGGGGCGCACCCGTTGATCATCGGTCACGATCTCAACGTCCGCTCCCATAATTTCTTTGATCAAATCGACCGTGTCGCCCATTGAGATTTCAAAATCCGAGCCGATGTTTACAACCTCGCCCACGGCCTCGCCGCAGGCTGCCATCGCCAGAAAGCCAGCGACGGTGTCGTCGATGTAACTGAAGTCCCGTGTTGGATGCAGTGTGCCGAGCTTGATCTGTTTCTGACCGGCCAGAATTTGAGTGATGACGGTTGGGATGATGGCGCGGGCTGACTGACGTGGCCCGTACGCATTGAACGGCCGGATCACGCTGACCGGTGTGTCGAACGCGCGGTGATAGGATAACGCAATTTGATCGGCACCAATTTTCGACGCCGAGTATGGGGACTGTCCTTGCAGTGGATGATCTTCGGTGATCGGCACAAATTGCGCCGTGCCATACACTTCGGATGTTGATGTCGTAATGATCCGCGATGCGCCGAGGTCATGGGCTGCTTGAACCACGTTCAGGGTTCCCGAGACGTTGGTCTCTACATAGGCTGCGGGAGAATGGTAGCTGTAGGGAATTGAAATCAGCGCTGCGAGATGCAGCACCGTATCGCATCCCTTCATCGCCGTTTGCACACCGTGCAGGTCACGCACGTCACCGGCAAAAACGTCGAGCTCTGCCCGCATTTCGGTGGGGCTGTGATCAAGCCAGCCCCAAGAATTGAAACTGTTGTATTGCACGAAGGCACGGACATCATGCCCCGCCGCAACCAAGGCTTCGGTCAGATGAGAGCCAATGAAGCCGTCTGCGCCCGTCACCAAAACTTTACCCAAGTTGGGTTTTTGATCAGACATCCCCATGCTCCTTAACCGCGCGTACAAAAATATAGTCGCCCTTGGTCGAGCGGTTTAGCAAAAATAGGCCATAAAGAATGTGGCAGATGGTTTTCCGCACCAGACCAAAGCGACCCATGGTGCCCTTGTTGTCCATAATATCGAGTAGATCGCGATAGAGCGGCGAATAGAATGGCCAACCCCATTCCACGACGCGTTCAATTTTCAGGCCCGCATCCCGCATCTTATTTTCTAATTCATTGGGAGCGTAATTGCGCACGTGACCGACCTGGCGCTCAAAGTTCCGCATGCGGCCCTGCAGCGTAGAAATAATAAGCCGACCGCCGGGTGCTGTCATCGCCGCCATGTTTTTGATCGCCGTGGCGTCGTCAGCGATGTGTTCGACAACGTCCGCAGACACCACTAGATCAAAGGTCTCGGGCAACGCGGCAGTAGCAACGTCACAGTTTTTGAAGGACGCGGTTGGCACCACTTTCGCGGCCAGGGCGATCGCGTGGTCAGAGACCTCAACACCAGTGCCGGCGGCGCCAGAGTGTTCTGTCATGAGCGCACTCAACAAAGACCCCTCTCCACAACCAACATCGAGGATGGAGCTTGGCGTTAAATCAGAACTTAGAGACGCAAATAAACGGCGGCTGTGGCGCGCCATCGGTCCATAGAGTCGGGTGTCATCCCAACCTGCCGCCCATAAATCGTCATAGGCTTCAGCACTGATCGGTGTTGCTGTCACGGTTCAGCGTCCTCATCGGGTTCGTCGATGTCTGCCGCCTCACACAACAGGGTGAGATAAGAATCGGCGGCAAGAGACCAGCTGTATCTTTGTTCTGCCCGCTTGCGCGACGCCTGACCCATTTCGAAAGCACGATCGCGATCTTCAATCACAATGCGTAAGGCGTGTGCCAGACCGTCTGCGTCTTCCGGTGGAATCAAGAACCCGGTCTCGCCATCGATGACGACTTCATCCACCCCCGCCACTTTGCTGCCGATCACTGGCAGTCCTGCGGCCATGGCTTCGAGCATTGCGTTGGGCATGCCCTCGTCCCGCGACGGCAAAACAAACACGTCGGCTTGTTCGTATACGGCGGGCAAATGGTCACGCTCGAGCCAGCCCCTAAACACGATCCGATCCGATAGCCGGAGTCCATGAGCCGCCAAGGCTAGCTCATCTCTGAGCGGGCCTTCCCCAGCGATGGTTAGTGTCCAATCGGGGTGATCTTTCATTGTTGCCAGAGCGCGAAACAGAACGTCTAACCCTTTCTGATTGACGAGACGCCCGACAAACAAAAGTCGAAGTGGGCCTTCCAGTGTCGGTACTGTCGCGGGCACCACAGCGTCGAGATCGGCCCCTGCCGGAATCATATCAATATCGATGTCCGGCGCATGATATCGCGCCAGACTGGCCAGGCCGTTTGAGTTAGCGACCACCGCGTGTGCGACGCGCCATATGCCCGAAATTGTCGGACCCGTGAGGCGGTGATAGAGCGCCATCTCTTCGCCCATAAATCCGGGCACGTCGCCGCCTTGCAACGAGACCACGTAGGGCAGACCGAGGCGCTGTTTGAGCCACCAGCCAATCGGTCCCGTGGGCAGGCCAAAAAAGACCAATGCCGCATCGGCCTTAACTTGCCGGGCTAGCCCCGGAGCGGTCAGTAGGGCGTGGGCCATAAACATAAGCATTTCGGGGATCGAGCATCGGTCCTGTCGCCGACGGGCCGCCCAGATTCGATAGACCTGTACGCCACGATCGTTTTCTCGCCGGGGCAGGCTGCCTTGGGCCGCGGTCAAAACCGTAACTTTAGCGCCCCGTTTCACCAGCGCCCGGCCGATCTGCTGAGTCGCATTGCCGCCGCCGCCGCCCACTGGCGGGTACTCATAGTTTATAAAGAGGAAGTGAGGAGGGCGCGGCGCGGTCATGGCCTTCTGGGGGTTGGGGTGAGCGCGCGAGGCGTTGTCGCGGCGGAAGTAGCAGACTATACCCGACTTTCTCAAGCGCGAAGGCTCAAAGACGAAGGCAATCAAAGAGATGTGGTCAAACCGGTCGGTTATCTTTGCTTTGAAGTTTGGTATCAGCGCTGCCCTTCTTATTTTCGTGCTGCGGCGGCTGGATTTAGGGGCCGTTGGCGAAGCGCTTTCGCGCCTAACTCCCGAGACCATACTTGTCGCCGCTGGCCTCTACCTCCTGGCTCACGGTTTGAACGGCGTTAAACTCCAGGTGCTGATGGCGGACCGGCCTTTAAAGGATTTGGTGCGCTACACCTTTGTCGCGCTTTACTACGGTACGGTTCTGCCCGGCCAGCTGCTAGGCGATGCGATGAAGGCTTATCGTCTGGTTCGTCCCGGCGATGATGGTGCGACCGTGGTTGCCGCTGTGGTGGTGGATAAAATTACCGGTCTCGTGGCTCTCGTTCTTATTACGGGTTTGGCGCTGTTGATCGATCCACGCGGGTTTCCCAACGCGTTTCCAGCGCTGTCATTTGCGTTGCTGGCGGGATTGGTCCTCGCGCTTCTGTTGCCGCTGGTGGTGCCGAAATTCCCCAATGTTCTCGACAATGCTCTCGGGCGGTTCCTTCGCGCGTGGCACGCCTCGGCCAGAGATTGGGGTCCACTGTTCGGGTCTTTATTCACGGGGATCGCGTTCCAAATTTTGTCGGTCATCGTGGTTGCCTATATCGGCACGGGTATGGGCATCAGTTTGTCCTTCCCCGCATGGGTCGCGGTGGTTGGATTGGTGTCTCTGGTCCTCCTGCTACCGGTCACCGTTGCGGGGGTTGGATTGCGTGAAGGTGGTTTGGTGATTTTGTTGGGCTTTGTTGGTGTTGCGCCAGCGGACGCGGTGGCGCTTTCTTTGGCGCTGCTTGGCTACACTCTATTCGGTGCCGTCGTCGGCGCGATCGCCGATCTCAAAAGCCGAAAATCGTAACCGCTGCTCCGGCGCTTCAGTCCGACAGAAACGTAGTCATAGCGGACGTTGGTGCATGCAATTGATCGGTGATCTGAAGCTCGGCCGTGTTCAGGGCCTCTGAGGTTTTGCAGGCGTGGGCCTCTAGCTGGTCACCTGTCGTGCCGAAGACCAATACGGGCTGGGACACAGATTGCAGCAGTGACCCCATGTCGGTGCCAAGGGTCGCGCGTATGTAGTCTCCATATGTAAGTCGACCCTTAAGCCAAGCCACCAAGCGCGCTTGCAAAGCCACGGGTTCGATATCCGGCTCGATGTCTCGCACACCTTCCCGAGTCCGATTGTACCAAGGCCAGAACAGGGCGGCGTCGCGCAGCATATGCCACGCCGTTAGGAAATGAGTGCCGTCCCAGGTCGCCTCTATCGGCGGCGCGATGTTGGCGATTAAGTCGGTTCTGATTCCGTCACCGGGAAATTCGGGTCGGTCGAGAATTATTTTTCCGACGTGTTGCCCGGCTCGTTGCGCGACCGCTGCAGCAAGAGTGGCGCCGGAGGATTCTCCGTAAAGATCAAAGTCATCGACACCGCAGGCTGTCAGAACCGTAAGCACGTCATCGGCAAAGGCCTCCACATTTGCACCGGCCTGCGACAGAGGGTCAGAGTCTCCATTGCCTGCGATGTCGAGCGCCAAAACCGGGCGGCTCGCAGCAAACGCTGCCGCACGACCGGCGATTAAGGCTGACGTCCCCATGCCGCCGTGTAAAAGCACCAATGGTCGACCGTGATTTGGGCCGCCTCGACGCACCAGTCGTTGCCCGCCGTCAACCGGTATCAACGACCGGTACAATTTATCTCGGTGAGCAGGTTCCGGTGGTGGATCAAAGGTGCCGTTGTTGTTGACCGCCGACAGCACCGTGCGAATGGCATCGAGCTGACTGTCGTGGGTCGTGTCAACGAAACGAATGTTGGAGGGTAAGTCGGGCAGGCTGCGCTCGATGGCCGTATGCGCGTCGGCATCGGCGGTCACAAAAAAGGTATCGACGGTGACTTGCTTCAAAGCATCACGGCTGTCATGGCCAAAGGCTGCTCGGTAACCGAGCCAATAATCCGCCGCCGCCATTTTGCCCAGCACCACATCGTGCAGGTATTCAGCGTTCTTAATATCCGCGTGCAAGCGATTGGCTTTGTGAGGTTGGTACCAAGGCCAGAACAGGAGTTGATCGCGGGTGTGCTGCCAAGCCCAGGCCAAGTGGGCACCGTCCGCCGACGGCTCAAAACGCGGGGCGTAG